>Ga0308163_10000092_pt1 | contig 272198 bp, 236 predicted proteins | sample PhyTR1_FD_201037 | JGI IMG/M metagenome (GOLD analysis project Ga0308163, IMG submission 201037) | Phyllosphere microbial communities from UC Gill Tract Community Farm, Albany, California, United States - DLSLT.R1 | ecosystem: Host-associated > Plants > Phyllosphere > Unclassified | place...
TACCATTTTTAGTTACACTAATGCAACTACTACCGCGAAAAGAGCAACTGCTTCAACGAATGCAGCAGCGATCAACATCGCAGTTTGAATTTTAGAGGCTGCTTCCGGTTGACGGGCAATACCTTCCATAGCTGAACTACCGATTTTTCCGATACCCATACCAGCGCCGATAGCAGCTAATCCAGCACCAATTGCAGCAATACTTCCTGTAATCATGATTCTATATATTAATTGTTGTTAAAAAATTCTAGTTAGTGGTGTTCCTCTATCGCCATTCCAATGAAAAGGGCCGACAGAATGGTAAAAATAAACGCCTGGATAAATGCAACCAGTAATTCGATTGCACCGATAAACAAAGCGAAAGGTACAGAGGCCAGTGACACTGCGGCAGAGTTGAACACGAAGATCAAACCGATCAGCGCCAATCCTAAAATGTGACCTGCAGTAATGTTGGCAAATAAACGAATTGCCAGGGCGATTGGTTTCGTGAAGATACCGATAATCTCTACCGGTACAAGTACGATGTATAACCACCATGGTACGTCTGGCGTAAAAATGTGTTTCCAGTAATACTTGTTACCATTGAAGTTGATCATGATAAAAGTCAGCGTAGCCAGAACTACAGTTACTGAAATATTTCCTGTTAAGTTGGCACCTCCCGGTAAGAAAGGGATAAGGCCAAGCATGTTGTTAAACCAGATAAAGAAAAATACGGTTAAAAGGTATGGCATGAAACGCTCATACTTGTGACCAAGATTGGGCTTTGCAATGTCATCACGAACAAAAAGGATAACCGGCTCCATCCATGATTGTAATCCTTTAGGCGATTTACCAGTTCTTTTTCTGTAACCGCTGGCTACATTAAGAAACACCGCCAGGATAACTACCACTGAAAGTAAAAGTGTACAAACGTTTTTAGTCATGGAGAAATCAAGCGGGCGGGCGTTTTTTACATGATGCTCACCTTCCAATTCTACAAATTGTCCGTGCTCATTCGCTGTTGCAGATGCATAGTAGATTTTCTCATGCATTTTCACGAAACGCTGACCACCTTTTTCAACTACCAGCTCAGCTTCATCATCATGATGAAATTCGTTGGAATTGAAGGTTACCAAACCACTCTCTGTATACAACATAACCGGGAGACCGATATAGGTATCTCCAATTACATGCCAGCTGTGAGAATCGGCAATGTGGTGTAAGGCAAACTTACCTAGATTAAACTTCTTCTCTGCCTCTGGTTCGGCATGAGCGGCTGAAGTAGTCTTCAATGTGTCTTCCTGCGCATATAACAGGGGTGTTACAAAGAAAAACGCTAAAAACAGCGTAAAAACAACTACTAACCTATTAACTTTAAAATCAAAAACGTGGCTACAATCCATTTACTGGCAGATTTTTACTATTTATTTTGGTGGCGCAAGTTACATAACAGAGAGTATATTTCAAAGAAGCTGAACAATAAATATAAAGAAAAAAAATTCAGCGCAAAAACGACACCCTTCTCCTTACTATTCAGACTGTAAATCAGCACGAAAGCGAGCGAAAATATCATTTTCAAAACTATAGACCCCATTATTGCCATTACTCCCGCCTGCGGGTCCATTTTGATACCAAAATAAGCAGTGATATAGGCGATGTAGGTAAGCCCTCCAAGGAAGCAGAAGACCAGCCAGAATTTTTTAACAAGAAGGTTTACCTGGGGAAATAAAAAGGGTAATGCATACGCCACTCCTGCAAGAATCAACGTATAAATAAGGTAGTACAAAGTAAATTTGGTCAGACTCAAAACTATTTTTTTTACAAAAGTATAAAATTAACAGTTGATTTCCGCTGTTAATCTTTACTATTCAATTGTCTGACAACCTGGTAAAGCGAAGCCACAACTCCCAGAATGCCGAGTAAGGCCATAAAGATGAGCTTCTCGCTATTGCGGTATTGATCAATTTTATATCCGGCAAAGGCAAACAGACCAATGGTAGCCAGCATCTGAAATCCCATGCCGGTGTATTTAACAAAATTCGTTGTATTTTTTCTTTTCTCTTCGTTGTTCATTATCTTGCTATGCTACAGAAAAATCGGATATTTAGTCGTATAATGTAGTAGAATAAAATAATTTTGTTAAATTCTATTACATTTGATTGTTGACTCAAACTACATCTTTGAAGAACCTCGCCTATTTCAACATCAGACTGCCTTTGTTATTGGTTGTCTGCCTCTTATTCTCTTGCAGTACACCTAAAGATACGGCAATGAGCAGAGGAATGCAAAATTTGACTGCCCGTTATAATTATATATATAACTCCAATGTGCTGCTCGAGAATTACGAAGAGCAGCTGCACGATACTTATGTGGATAATTTTAATGAGATCCTGCCGGTGTTTACTGACCCTGAAAAGTTTAGCTTCACGGAGAGTAGTGCTGCACCGGTGACCGACAAAAACCTCGATAAGATTATTACCAAAGCCCAGGCAATCATCGCCGATAAGGCTTTCAGTAATTATATCGATGATGCCTATATGCTGGTTGGGAAAGCACATTACCTAAAAACCAACTACTTTATTGCCGAAGAGTATTTCGATTATACGGCCAAAACCTATACGGCAAACCTGCCGATGGCGAACAACGCCTTAACCTGGAAGGCGAAGAGCCTGATGCAGCTGGATAATATAAAAGATGCGGCGCTGGTGCTGGACACGGTTTATGCAAACCTCCCCTCCTTAAACAACAATAAGTCGGAAGCCCTGGCAACGCTTGCGCAGCTATGTATTTACCAGCGCAAGTATAACGAAGCAATCCTGCTGCTTAACAATGCCATCAAAACTGAAGACCTGAAACGTAAGCGGATCAGGTGGACCTACATCCTTGCCCAATTATATGAACGCCAAAAGGATTATGCTGAGGCCCTCACAAAATATTTAAAGGTGCAAAACAGCAACGCAGGATTTGAGTTGTTTTTTAACGCGAACCTGAACAGGATCAGATTGAGCGGCATGCTGACGGGGCAAAAGGTTAACCGGCAGCAACAGCTGCTTTCGTTGCTGAAAGATGATAAGAACCTGGACTATGTAGACCAGATTTATTATCAGATCGCTGAAAGCTATATGGATGAAGCAAATTATCCGGCGGCAGAGAAGTATTATAATCTTTCTGTGAGCAACAGCAGCAAGAACAACTATCAGAAAGGAACTTCGTATTTAAGAATTGCGGACCTTAACTTTAAGTACCAGCGCAATTTCCTGAAAGCCAAGCTTTATTACGATAGTACGCTAAGTACCTTGCCAAAAACCTATCCGGGATATGCGCAGATTGAGAAGAAAAATGAGAATCTGGAATACCTGAGTAAACGTTATGAGATGATAGCCTATGAGGATACTTTGCAGGTGATAGCGAAACTTCCCTTAGCGGAGCGTATTACACGCATCAAACTGATTGCCGCGCCTGCGGTTTTACCGTTTTCGGCCAAGGACAATAATGGCAGTGGTAATCCTGCTTCAGCACAAAAAAATAACAGCAACAATACAGGTACATTTTATTTTAGCAACAGTACAGCTATGCGCAAGGGCGCGGCAGATTTTATCACCCGCTGGGGAAACAGAAAACTGGAAGACGACTGGCGGGTAAGCCGGAAATCATCCGCCCAGCAAACAACAGAGAATATCGCCAAAGCCCAAAACAATGGTTTGCCTACGGTAAGTACCGGAGATTCTGTCGGCAGGCAAGGTCAGGATACCACAGTAAGTAAATACCTAGCAGCAGTACCTGTTACTCCGGCCCAGGTGTCTGCCTCGAACCAGAAAATCGTTGATGCCTATTATGAAATTGCGAATTTTTATCAGCAGGAGCTGGAGGATCAGGATGAGGCTAGCAAGATCTATCAATTGATACTTTCGCGCTTCCCGGATAATAACCGACTGGCCTCCATCTATTACAGCCTTTATTTAGGTTACAAAAACAACGACCCGGAAAACACGGCCAAATACAGAAAATTAGTGCTGGAGCAATTCCCGACCAGCGTATATGCAAAAACTATCCTTGATCCGGATTATTCGGCAAAACAATCAGAAAAAGAAGCCAGGGTGCTGGCCAGCTATAACGAAGTTTTTGCGCAATACGAGAGAAAGGCTTTTCCTACAGTCATTACTGCAGTAAACACCACTGTCAGCGAATATCCCGACAATGCGATGAACCCTCAGCTCAATTACCTAAAAGCAATCGCGATCGGCAGAACTCAAAATATAGACAGCCTGGTTTCTGCCTTTAAAGCGATTACGAATTCTTATCCCGATGATAAGCTGATCGTTCCGCTGGTAAAAAACCATTTGGAATATATCGCTGCCCACCGGGCTGAATTTGCGAGCCGAAAAATTGCCCTGCCAGACTTTGATGCCAATGAACCCCGTTTTTTTGCGCTGCAGCCTATCCCACAGAAGCAGGCGGTTGCAGAACCAGCGCCAGTGCCAGTTGCTGAAAAGTCAGTACCTGTGGTGGAAAATGTACCAAAAAAAGCAGTACCGGAAGAAACTCCTGTGAGTGCCAATAATATATTCAGTACAGCGTTATCAACTGTATATTACTTTGTAATCGATGTAGAAGACGCTACACTTACGCTAAGTTCCTCGAGATTTGGCATCGGCCAGTTCAACCGCGGGAATTATGCAGGCACGGGACTTAGGCATCAATTGACAGAATTTGACAATGATCAGCTGATTTATGTGGGGAACTTTAGTAGTTTTGCGCAGGCAAAAAGTTATGCTGATGAGATCAACCCACAGCTGGGACAGATCATGAAAGTTCCCGCTGGTATTTATAGCAGTTTTATCATCAGTAAAGAGAACTTTGAAAAGCTTCAGCGCAAAGACCTTGTCACCAAATATCTAGAATTCTACAAAAACAACTATCAAAAATGACCAAAAATATTTCAGCTGCAGAGATAAAATCCTACAACCTTACACTTTGGAAGTTATTCATTGGAGCACTGATCCTTTTTTCGCTTTTTATTGTTGCTATTGGATTTGGTCTGTTCGGGACCCTTCCCTCTTTCAGGGACATTGAGCATCCCAAGAGTAACCAGGCAACAGAGATTTTAACCGAAGACAAAAGAATTTTAGGTACCTACTTTGTACAGAACCGTTCGAATGTAAATTACAGTGAGATTTCTCCCAACGTTATCAACGCGTTGATTTCAACTGAAGATACGCGTTTTAAGGATCACTCCGGAATCGACTTCAAACGTACTTTCACGATCATTTTTTATAACCTTGTTGGTAAAAAACAAGGTGCGAGTACCATCACACAGCAGCTGGCGCTAAACCTATTTTCCGAAGAAGGTCGTCAGCGTAACTTTTTCAAACGACTGATGCAGAAGTTTCAGGAGTGGATAGTTGCCGTGAAGCTGGAAAGAAACTACACCAAAGAGGAAATCATTACCATGTACCTGAACACGGTTGATTTCGGAAACCAGGCTTTTGGTATTAAATCTGCGGCAAGGGTTTACTTTAATACCACACCGGATAAACTTACGGTTACACAAGCGGCAACGCTTGTAGGCTTGCAAAAAGGAATTACCCGTTACTCTCCGACACGTAATCCGGAACGGTCACTCGCCAGAAGGAATACCGTTATGGCCAATATGGTGAAGGAAGATATGCTCCCTCAGCAGGAATTTGAGCAGGAGAAAGAAAAACCATTAGGATTGAAATTTAGTGCCGCAACGGTAAACGACGGTATCGCACCATATTTCAGGGCTGTACTGAAGAATGATATCAGAAAGATTTTTCAGGATCGCTCAATTCTTAAAGCAGACGGCACACCATACGATTTGGACAGGGATGGTTTGAAAATTATCACCACGATCAATTACGATATGCAGGTGTATGCCGAAGAAGCGCAAAAAGAGCAGATGAAATTGCTTCAGGCACAGTTTCTCAAAAGCTGGAAAGGTAAAAATCCTTTTAAGGATAAAGACCTGCAGATTCAGCAAGGGATAAAAAGGTCTGACCGTTACAAATCTTTACAGCTTGAAGGAAAATCTGAAGAAGAGATAAAAGCAGATTTTAACACGCCTGCGGAGATGAGCATTTTCACCTGGAAGGGCAATATCGATACCCTGATGAAACCGATAGACTCGGTAAAATATTATAAGCTATTGCTCAGAAATGCCATGATGGCAATGGATCCAAAAACAGGCTATGTGAAAGCATGGGTTGGTGGTATCAACTATGAACATTTCAAATACGACCAGGTAAAAATGGGAACAAGGCAGGTGGGCTCCACAGCCAAACCATTTACCTACTCCGTTGCTATAGAAAACGGATATTCCCCATGTTATCAGGTTTTGAATGAACCTGTGACAATTGAGGTTCCGGGAAGTGCGCCATGGACCCCAAAATCGGGCGGCACCCTGCCAGGTTATCTTACCCTGCAAAAAGCTTTGGCCTATTCGCAAAACTTTATTGCCGCTTACCTGATGAAACAGGTGGGTCCGACGGCCGTTGCCACACTGGCAAAAAAAATGGGGATTACCTCAAACGTGCCGGCATATCCATCAATTGCATTGGGAACTTTTGACGCCTCCATATTTGATATGGTGGGTGCTTATAGTGTATTTGCAAATAAAGGCGTGTGGACACAGCCTACTTATATCTTGAGAATTGAAGACAGAAATGGTGTGTTGCTGTTCTCGCAAACGCCACAAAAACATCCGGCCATGAACGAAGAAGTGGCCTACGTAATGACGCGAATGCTGATTGGTGTAGTAAAAACTGGTTTTGGCTATCCGCTGATCAGCAAGTATGGCATCAATTCTCCTATCGGCGGCAAAACGGGTACCACACAAAATAACTCTGATGGATGGTTTGTAGGAATCACTCCTGAGTTGGTTGCCGGGGTATGGACAGGCTGTGAAGACCGTGCTTTCCACTTTATCAATACTAATCAGGGTGAGGGTGCAAAAACTGCATTGCCAATTTTTGGAAGTTTTTTCAAAAAGGTATACGCCAATCCTAAGCTGAAAATAAGCAAAGGGGATTTTGAAATGCCTAAAAACGGCGTATCGATCACTTACGATTGCAACCAATACCAGCAGCAACAGACGGACAGCACAGAACTAGACCAAAAGTTAGGCTTTTAATGAAAGTTTTCGATCACAGAAAGGCGCTGACGGATATTCCGCACAGACCCGGTGTTTATCAATACTGGGATCAGGACGATGTGCTGATTTATATCGGAAAAGCCAAAGACCTGAGAAACCGTGTGGGTTCTTATTTTAATCAGGATAACCAGATGAATGGGAAGACCAGGGTACTGGTTTCCAAAATCCGGAAGATCACCTTCACCATTGTAGATACGGAAATTGACGCCTGGCTGCTGGAAAACAGCCTGATCAAAAAGCATCAGCCACGCTACAATATCATGTTGAAGGATGATAAAACCTATCCCTGGATTATCATTAAAAAAGAGCCCTTTCCACGTATCTTCTGGACACGAAAAATGGTTAAGGATGGCTCTACCTATTTTGGGCCTTACGCTTCTGTAGGGATGATGCACACGATCCTGGAGGTAATTAAGGAAACGTATGCGCTCCGGACCTGCAATTTGCCGCTTACGGAAGAGAATATTGAGGACGGTAAATTTAAAGTATGCCTCGAATACCAGATCGGGAATTGCAAAGGGCCATGTCAGGCTTATCAATCCGAGACGGATTACGATAAAAATATTGAAGAAATCAAGGATATACTTAACGGCAAAATCGGTAATGTAATTCGCGATGTCAAACAAACCGTCAAAAATGCTGTCGCCGAACTCAATTTTGAGCTTGCACACCAGTATCAGAAAAAGCTGGTGATTCTCGAAAAATACCAGAGCAAATCGACTGTGGTAAACAGCTCGATCACCAATGTGGATGTAGTAAGTATTGCGTCTGACGAGCGTTATGCCTTTGTGAACTATTTGAAAATTATGAATGGGAGTATCATTCAGACCCAAACGATAGAGATCAAAAAGCGCCTGGACGAGTCTGATGAGGAATTATTGACGCTGGCGATTACCGAATTCCGCACCCAGTTTAACAGTACCTCAAGGGAGATTATTGTTCCTTTTGAGATTACCCTGGCGGATGCGAATCTGAAATTCACCGTTCCAAAACTCGGCGAGAAGAAAAACCTGCTGGACCTTTCACATAAAAATGTGCTGTTTTTTAAACGCGAGAAGCTCAATCAGTATGAAAAGCTGAATCCGGAGCTTCGGTCGGAGCGCATTTTAACGCAAATGCAGAAGGACCTGCGCTTAACGCAGCTCCCTGTTCATATAGAATGTTTTGATAACTCCAACTTTCAGGGCGCGTACCCTGTTTCGGCAATCGTAGTTTTTAAGGATGCCAAACCTTCTAAAAAAGACTACAGGCATTTTAACGTAAAAACAGTAGAGGGACCCAACGACTTTGCGACGATGGAAGAAGCCGTTTACAGACGTTATAAGCGCATGATTGAAGAAGAGCAGACATTGCCTCAGCTGATTATCATTGACGGCGGTAAGGGGCAGCTATCATCCGCACTGAGCAGTTTGAAAAAGCTGGGCATAGACAAAAGAGTAACGGTAATTGGCATCGCAAAACGCCTTGAAGAACTTTATTATCCGGGGGACAGTTATCCGCTGCACCTTGATAAAAAATCAGAGACGCTTAAAGTGATCCAGCAGCTGCGCGATGAGGCCCACCGTTTTGGGATCACCTTTCACCGTAAAAAAAGAGATCAGGGTACACTGAAAACAGAACTGGAGACGATTCCGGGGGTTGGAAAAACTACGGCAGACAAACTGCTGCGTCAGTTTAAATCGGTTAAAAAGATTAGAGAGGCCACTGAGGCAGAATTAGAAAAGCTGCTGAACAAGGCCCAGATGAAAGCACTTCAAGCCTATTTTGCTGCTCAAAAAGCTTAGCTAAAAAAATCCCCTTTATCAAATGATAAAGGGGATTTTTTATGTGCTTTTAGTATTCCCAGAGACTCTGTTCGTAATCTGCCATACTTTTCTTAATCCTTTCAGATTCGTATAGTTTAGCGGGATCTTTAGGGTCTGTGATATTTAAACTCTCAATAATCGTTTTGTTAGCCGGGTTGGTCTCTTTAACAATATTGGAAGAGAACAGCCTTCTGATGAAGAAATCGTCGTACGTGAGCACAGAGGCGTCGTTACTTGGATTAATCAGTCGCGATTTGCTCAGCAATGTTCTGGCTTCATCATAGTAGATCCAGAAAACTGGCTGCCAGTTGCCTTCAACCATTTTCATTGGAGCGATACCCACAATACGTGGTTCGAAGATTGATCTTTTGGTATCAAAAATCCAGTCTTCTTTAATTCTATATTTCAGGAATTCATCTGGTCTTAACCTTCTGAGTACCGGGGCACCAATTTTACCCGAAGCATCAGCATCACCTTCAGATGTTCCTCTTGCATTGACTAAAGCCTGTTCAGCCGTTAGTGCAATTTTGAAGGAATCATTATCTTCCAGTAATTTTCCCTGAGTGGTATCTTTCGGAGAGTAAACGGTAAGCTCTTCATTGGCTACTGCCTCCATTAAAATTTCTATCAGTTTTGAACTTTCAGACTTCAATACAGAGTTTATCGTATCACGAAGGTCTATTTCACGCCATACGCGTTTAGAGTAAAATACATCTTCCTCTCTAACGTCTGCCAGCGGTACCATCACACTGCTATCCACGTCTTTTCTTGCAAAGAAGCCGTCTTTAGGTGGCGTCTTGATTTTAGTTTTTTTGGCAAGCGGTGCTGCAGGAGTATCAATAACCGGAACTGCGGTAGCCGGTGCAACAGCTGCCGGGCGTGCCGTAGTGGTTCTCCTCCTTGTGGTCTGCGCAAAACATGCTGTTCCCAAAATCAGCAGTGCAGCCGTGTATATCATCTTTTTCATAAGCATCTATCTAGCTATAAATGTTATTGCATCCAGACTCTTCTGTCTGCCATCAGGACCTTCTACAACAACATCTTTGAAGATCACTGTTGCACCTGGTTTTATTGAATTCAATGCGCCTTTAACCTGTCCAGCGAATGAACCACCAGTGTTGGCAATGGTAACGGCATCAGATCTTGGATTAATAAATGTAGCATTAAAGCGGATTACGCGGTATTTGATATCAAATACAAAGTCGTCCAGTTCAGTATCGATGTTATTTGCTCTGGCTAACCATTCCAGATCAACATTTCCGCCCGACTTCCCTTTCACAAATGCTTTAGGGGTAGGTAATGCTTTCACCCTGAATTGCTGTGAACCCAGGTTAACAGTCTTGCCGGCGTTAGCAGCCGAAACAGTGATGTTTACCACTTTTCCAACCTGATCACTGCCAACATTTACCATAAACTTACCGTTAGCACCTTTGATAGAGCCACCGCCGATAGAAGCTTTTACGCTTTCCAGTGGAAAACCTGCAGCTGAAACCGAGAATGGGTTAGGGATACCCGCATAAATAACGTTCATTTTATCTGGAGAAACAGTAGCAGATGGTTTGGCCACCTGATAGGTTTGCTCCGGAGTTTTGTATTCTTTAACTTTTCCGTCGGTCTGCTTCACACGGATTGTTCCAACCCATTTGAAAACACCTACAGAACCCGTACCGCCGGTATAAGTACCTTTTCCTTCTTTAGTAGAAAGTGCACTTCCGTTAACGGTAATTTCAGGGCTCGACTTAGAGTCGCTCGCCGTCAGGAAAACCTGAGCTACATAAGGCTGGCCTTGTATCACATAAGAAGTAGGTGCTACTGCAACTGCTGCAAACTGATCCAGGTTAACCAAAGCAACATCCATGCTTCCGAATAATTTTTTAACAATTTCTGCTTCAGCATTTTTTGCATCAGCCTGAATTTTTGAAAGCACGGTATTCGCAGCTGTTAATGGCGTACCTTCACCGAAGTTAATGTCCTCCCAGGCTTTTTTACCACTTACATTTTTGTCGGCGTCTTTAGCTTCCAGAGAAAACGAAACATTTTTTCTGTCGGCTTCCGGCAACAACGCGATTAGTTTTTCTCTTGTATCATTGATTTTGGCTTTCAGCTTCTCTCCTTCTTTCTGGTTGATCATGATACCCTGGGCAATATCCAGGTTACCTCTTTCTACCAGATCGCCGGTTTCTTCACTGATACCTCCGCCGGCAGTGCTGAACTGCTGTTTCAACTGCTCGATATAGGCGTTCAGTTCATCAGAATATTTTTTGGCCTGATTTGCTTTATCCCAGATCGGCTGCGCTCTTTGCGGCTCTTCCTTAAGTTTTGTATTCTGAAAAGCTGTAAACAGCTGATCGATACTCGTATTTACATTGGTACTTGATGACTGAAGACTATCATTGATATTCTTAAATGCATTAAGTATTGTATCCGATACGTTTAACGCAAGCATAGCAAGCAATACCAAATACATGATATTGATCATCTTCTGCCTTGCTGATTCTCTTCCTCCGGCCATTATTTATCGGTCTCCCTGGTTAAGTTAATAAATTAATTAGCTGAATTATACGCGCGGCTGGTTCATTGCTGTCAGCATGTTGCCATAAATAGCATTCAGTGAAGACAAGTTTTTAGCCAGTTTGCCCACTTCTTCTTTGAACTGTCTTGAATCTTCCATAGACTCGTTGAAGTTGTTCATCGTCAATGACAGATTCTGATAGAACTTATTCATTGATTTAAGGTGCGCACTTGAATCCTGTAATTCCAATTCATAAACTGCGTTTAGGGCAGATAAGTTTTTCGCCAGGTTGTTCACCTGCTCGTGATAAGCTTTAGCATCAATGCTGGTCTCGCCCATTTCCACCAATTGCGCAGTTGCTTTACTAAAAGCACCGTTTAGGTTATCAAAACTTGCAGAGGCCTGTTTTACTTTACCTGTAAATTCAGTAGTAGCAGATGAAGCATCAGCAACGCTGGAAATTGCAGCTACTTTATCACCAAAAGTCCGGAGACCATGGCCAAGGCTTTCGATTAATTCAGGGCCAATTTTAGCATCAACAAGCATTTTATCCAATGCTGCTGAAGAAGAGAAGCCAGTTTGTGCAACGGCTGCAGGTCTTGCAGATACGGTAGGCAGCTCTCCGGAAAAATCATCACTCAGTTCCGGATAAACTCTGTCCCATGCCGGTTCTGGCGCTGGCGGAAAAAATCCCGTTAAGAAGAATAGAAATGCCTCAACACCTAATCCTAAACCAATCATATAATTTCCCCATATACCACCTAAGTGGAGGATTTTGAACAATGCACCGATAATTACAATACTCGCGCCCCATGAAATTGCTACGTGTAACAAATCAAATTTCTTTTTTGCTGCCATTTCTAGATAAATATAAAGTTGTGATGTTTTGTGTTATAACTGATTTTTAAACAATTAGTTTTTAAAATTTATATCTGTTCCTGCGAAAGAAGATACACATCTGAAACCAATGTAAGACCTTGACTGGTCCTGATACTCGTAAGTACCGACAGCGTTTTGAAGGAAGAAGCCGATATCTTTCCAGGAACCGCCCCTAACTACTTTGCGTTTTAAATATTTACTGTCTGAAGCTTTAGCTACATAAGTAAAATTTGGGTTGAAATCCAACAAGAGTGGTGAAGCTGAGTTATTATATGCTGTAACGGTCCATTCAGAAACATTACCAGCCATATTATAAAGACCGTAGTCGTTAGGGAAGTACGATTTAACATTTACAGTGTACAGACCACCATCATCAGAATAGTTTCCTCTGCCTACCTTAAAGTTTGCCTGCATACAGCCCTTAGTATTTCTTACATAAGGGCCACCCCATGGATATTTTGTTTTCACATTACCACCTCTGGCAGCATATTCAAATTCTGCATCCGTAGGCAGGCGATATTCCGGACGGGAGCTGAGCGGCAACTTTCTGGAAGCGGCAACCGGCTCATATAAACGTGTACGCCAGTGACAGAAAGCATTGGCCTGTTCCCAGGAAACACCCACTACAGGATAGTTATCGTAAGAAGGGTGGTTGAAATATGATTTTACCATTGGATCATTCTGAGAATAGGAATAATCCATTTTCCACACCATCGTATCCGGATAGACACTTACAGAAGGGAATTGATTTGGATTAGACGGATCTGGTGAATCCACGTAACTTTCGATAAAATCTTTACGTTTTTTTGAAGGGTCTTTTCTTCCTGCCTGGGCAAGATCAAGGTTTACAAAACTGTAGGCATATCTGAATTTCCTTATGTCCAGTTCATTACGACCCGGCAAGGCATCGTCGCCGCTATAATACATGTCCTGAAGTTTGCTGCTTAGGCCACCATTTTTTCCACCCCATAATCCGGAGCCATTGCCCACTTTTTTCCAGTCGATATTTTTCTGAGAAGAAAGGCTTGCACCACCGGGTGTAGTTTTTGCATTAATGAAATAAGCAGGTGCCGCACCTGGACCTAAGGAGGTTAGTGCCACAGAGTCTCTCACCCAATTTACAAACTGCCTGTACTCCGCATTGGTAATTTCTGTCTCATCCATATAGAATGCACTGAAAGACGTCATGCGGCTGGGCGCTGTCTGAGAATTATTGATATCCTCATCAGACATTCCTATAAGTGTCTTACCCTGAGGAATATACACCATTCCCAAAGGCATTTTTTTGTTATTAAATTTCCTGTTGTATACTCCTACCAGTTCTCCTTGCCCACCTTTTCCGCAGCTCGAAACCAATAATGTAACTATCACAAACCCTAGCGTGTAAATTTTCCTCATATGCGTGTAGAGCAATTTTACACAATTCTATTAAATATGATTGACATATCCAATTATTATGACATAAAAATATACCCTAAACGCAAAATAAGCAAGAAGTTATGAAAAAATCATCTTCTTGCTTACCTGAATTATGTGCTTTATGAATTGGATGACCATGCCCCACAGTGGGGAAAACCATCAACGCGATCGTCTTATTTATTGGTTTTTTTGATATAATTTTCTATCGCCATAATCATCGATGGTGACTCTGGTGATGGCGCGGCAATATCAACAATCAGGTCTTTATCAGTAACAGCCTTATGTGTATTTACACCGAAAGCGGCAAGACGTGTATTATTTTGCTGAAAATCGGGGAAGTTTGTATACAGGGACTGGATACTTGATGGACTGAAGAAGCCGATAATGTCGTAAGTTACATCTGCAAGGTCTGAAAGGTCGCTCACAACAGTTTTAAACAACACTGCCGGCGTGAGGTCATATCCGTTCTTTAACAAGAAATTCATGGTATCCTCAGTTGCCACATCAGAGCATGGGTATAAGAATTTTTCGCCTGCATGTTTTTTAAGCACCTCTGCCAGATCAGCAGCAGTTTGCTTTCCAAAGAATATTTTACGCTTACGGTATTGTATATATTTTTGAAGATAAAGTGCGGTAGATTCCGAAATACAGAAGTATTTCAGGTCTGCAGGCACTTCGTACCGCATCTCCTCACAAATTCTAAAAAAATGATCTACCGCATTCCGGCTTGTGAACACTACCGCAGTAAAGTCGCCCAGCGTAATCTTGTCTTTTCTGAAATCCCGTGCGGGAATGCCCTCTACGTGAATAAAGGACCTGAAATCAACTTTGACGTTGTATTTCTTGGCCAAATCAAAATAGGGAGACTTTTCTGTTTCGGGTTTTGGCAAAGTTATCAGTATACTTTTTACTTTACGCAACCTATCTTCTGTTTTTTCTTGCATTTTACCTAGTTACAGCTGTAGTCCTATTGCCTTGATTAATATCAAAATAGGACATATTTCGAGGGCACAAAAGTACATAATTAAATAGAACTTTGAAAACCGATAGTGAGATAAAATATTAACACCGGCTCTTATAAATTGAAAGGTAAAGGTTATCCCCAACAGTATAAAGGATATAACAATATAATATATACCATATTTAAGCGGTGATAAGGCAAATGCCACTACCAGTGGAATAAATATTAAGGAAATATTAAAATAACTTAAATACAATATAGAGATGTATTCGTGAACCGCCTTCTGAATGTTGAATAAATGTCCCAATAACCGGAGCAGCAGAATCTTAGCCGCGTACAAAACAACAATGAGGACAGAGACGCTGACAAAGAAACGAAATCCCTGATGTATATAAGCAAGCTGATAATACTGCGCTACGAGGTAGAAAAACATCCCGATGGTAAAACCAAACTGGATGAATAAAAACAGAAATGGCCACGAACTGAACAAATTATCTTCTTTATTGAGATTGTTCAGCCCCCGGTTGCTATAGAAAGATTGTATGATATTTTGCAGCTGCTTTGCAAAAGCTATCCTCAGAATGGCAAAAACGGCCAGCAACAGACAGATAAAAACCAATACCCAGGTATCTCCTTTTGGCAGGGGACTGCCGATCCTATACTTGTTTACCTTTTTATATTTCCCATACTTTTTAAACCAGGCATCTAGGTCGAGCTTTTCAAAGACATTGGCTTTAACGATGCTATCTATCAATATGGAACGTGAAATCAGTGAATCCGGCAGGATCCAGGTATGCGTCATGATAGAATCCGTCACAAACTTTTGCCTCGCAAGAAAAGCAGAATCTCTTACAACCCTGGGTTTATAATAAACAGGTCTTACTGTAGAATCTCCAACGGCAGGCAGCACTTGTGCATTTGCTTCTGCAAAGCACACACCGAACAGCAGGAAAATAGTTACAATAAAATATTTATACATTGGGTGCTAAAAGTAACGTGATTATTCCTTTGTGCAAATTTAGGATATTATTATTTTAGATTATGGCATCTTTGTAAAATGGCAGGAATTTATATCCATATCCCTTTTTGTAAACAGGCTTGTAATTATTGCGACTTTCACTTTAGCACCTCGCTAAAATACGTTGACGAGATGACCGATGCGATCTGCAAGGAAATCATCATGAAAAAAGATAGGATCAGCGATCAGGTGGGCAGTATTTACTTTGGCGGCGGTACTCCCTCGTTGCTTCCCGAACGGTCGCTTGCAAAAATATTTGATACCCTGACCAGCAATTTTTCAATTGCTTCTGATGCAGAGATCACTATTGAAACTAATCCGGATGATCTTGATGCACAAAAGATAGCAGCGCTGAGACGTTTACCTGTTAACCGTTTCAGTATTGGCATCCAGTCGTTTTTTAATGAAGACCTGATCTGGATGAACCGCGCCCATAACGCTACAGAGGCCGAAACATGTATCAAACGCAGTCAGGATGCCGGATTTGAAAACCTGAGCATAGATTTAATTTACGGATACCCACTGCTTACAGATCACAAATGGCTTAGTAATATCAGCAAGGCTATCAGTCTGCAGACACCGCATATATCAGCATACGGACTAACGGTAGAACCCAAAACTGTGCTGGCGGCGGCAATAAAAAAAGGAAAACAGGTTCCGGTGAACGACGAGCAAAGCGCATCACAGTTCATCTTTTTAATAGACAAACTGAAAGCCGCGGGTTTTGATCACTATGAAATTTCAAACTTCAGTCTGCCCGGTAAACATGCCGTTCACAACACCAATTACTGGAGGGGAATTCCTTATCTGGGGATTGGCCCTTCAGCACATGGTTTTAATACTCCGCTTCGTTATCTCAACCTGGCAAACAATGCAAAATACATGCAGGAAATCAGTGCCGGTCGTTTGGTAGAAACCATTGAAGAGCTGGACGTCTACGACAGATTTAACGAATATGTGATGACCTCCCTCCGTACCATGTGGGGTACAGACCTGAACAAAATTGAGCTTGATTTTGGAAAAACATTCGTCGCCGAAACCCTTGAAAACAGCAAACAATTTGCGCAGCGAAATTGGCTGATTCATGAAGACAATAAACTAAAACTAACGCCGGATGGTAAGCTATTTGCCGACTATATTGCTTCAGAACTCTTTTTGATAGACGAGCACCCTGAAAAATAGAAGCAAAAACCAAGGACAGACAATCCCCGTATCTTCTCGAATAAATAACAAAATTTATGAAAAGATTCATTCTTCCTTTATTTGTCGTAGCAGCTATGGCATTCAATTCACAAGTTTATGCGCAAAAAAACCCGATGGTAGGTGGTGCAGCAATGTACCCTTCGAAAGACATCGTTGATAATGCAGTAAACTCCAAAGACCACACCACACTGGTTGCCGCAGTAAAAGCTGCAGGATTGGTAGAAACATTAAAAGGCGATGGACCATTTACTGTTTTTGCGCCAACAAATGCAGCATTTGATAAATTACCTGCTGGCACAGTAGAGACCGTTTTAAAACCAGAGAACAAAGCCATGTTAACTAAAATATTAACTTACCATGTAGTTGCAGGCAAAATGGATGCTAAAGCGATCGCTGCAGCGATTAAAGCTGGCAATGGCAAGGCAGAATTAACTACAGTATCAGGAAACAAACTGTGGGCTTCGATGGTTGGAAAAAAACTAATCCTGACAGATGAAAAAGGTGGAACATCGTCAGTAACTATCGCAAACGTAATGCAAAAAAACGGCGTGATACATGTTGTTGACACTGTGTTGATGCCTAATTAATAATCAGATAGTCTTTAATACAATAAAAAAACACAGCAATACTTGCTGTGTTTTTTTATTGTCAGAATTTACCAATTTGATTTTGCCCATTGACGGTGTTCTCAATTTTTATATAATTTTACATTCCTTAACACTGTATTAACATGAAGTTTGACCTATCTCAGATTGATTGCGTAGATGATATTTCGAAAGAAGACTTTGAAAAAAATTATCTGAATGCACGCAGGCCATTGGTTATCAAAAACATGGCTAAAAATTGGCCAGCTTATGAAAAATGGACCATGGACTACATGAAAAGCGTGGTAGGCGATAAATTGGTTCCCCTTTATGACAGCTCAAAAGCCGATCCTTCCAAACCTATTAATGCATCTGCCGCTGAGATGAAATTTGGCGACTATATAGACCTGATACGGAACAAAGCTACCGACCTAAGGATCTTTCTGTTCGACCCTATCAAACATGCGCCAAAACTCCTGAAAGATTATATTTCCCCAAAAAATTTGATGGGCGGTTTTCTGGACAGTTACCCGAATATGTTTTTTGGCGGAAAAGGATCCATTACCTTTCTGCATTACGATATAGACATGGCACATATTTTTCACACGCATTTTAATGGCAGGAAACATGTGATTTTGTTTGAGAACAAATGGAAAGAACGCTTATATCGGATTCCTTATGCAACCTACGCATTGGAAGACTATGATGTGGAAAATCCGGATTTCGAGAAGTTCCCCGCACTGAATGGTGTAAAAGGTGTGGAGGCTTTTTTGGAACATGGCGATACTTTGTTTATGCCAACGGGTTACTGGCACTGGATGAAATACCTTGACGGATCTTTCTCCATCAGCTTAAGGGCCTGGGACAAATCGTGGGCCGTGAAAGCGAAAAGCCTGTATAACCTTACCGTACAGCGTAAATTCGACGATTTTATGAAGGGGAATTTCAGGGATAAATACATGGCATGGAAAGAACGCCTGTCCATAAAAAGGGCTAATCGTGCCCTGCAAAATCACCTGCCGGAATAATTCACCAGGCTGATGATTTTTATGAAAAAAGATAGAATTTAATTTACATTTTTGTTCATATATAGATCTATTCTTATTATGAGCTTCATATTAAAGCCGGTTGATACGGTAGAGCAAATTAGCCCTGCAGATTTTAAAAAGAATTACCTCGATCCGCGTAAGCCATTAATCATAAAAGGCTTAACAAAAAACTGGCCTGCAAGGGACAAATGGACCACCGATTATCTGAAAGAGATTGCCGGGGAACTGGAAGTGCCGCTTTATGACAATGCTAAAGTGGACCCCTCCAAGCCTATCAACTCTGCAGCTGCCCATATGAAATTTGGGGATTACCTCGATTTGATTAAATCTGAACCTACGGAGTTACGTATTTTCTTCTTCAACCTCTTTAAATATGTCCCCGGGCTAATCAACGACATCGTTCTACCAAAAGACCTGATGGGTGGATTTATAGAAAGTATGCCTGCTATGTTTTTTGGCGGTTCAGATTCTGTCACCTTTTTGCACTACGACATTGACCTTCCGCATTTATTTCACACACATTTTGGTGGGAGGAAGCATATCATTTTATTTGATTATAAATGGAAAGACAGGCTCTACTGTATTCCAAATGCAACATATGCGCTGGAGGATTATGATGTATCGAACCCGGATTTTGATAAATTCCCTGCGCTGCGCGGTGTGGAAGGATACGAGGTTTTTCTGGAACATGGAGATACGCTGTTTATGCCGACGGGCATGTGGCATTGGATGAAATATCTTGACGGTTCTTTTTCACTCAGCTTACGTGCCTGGGATTCTTCTTTGATCAGAAAAACACAAAGTCTGTACAATCTGGCCATCAAAGGCGGACTCGACAGTATGCTGAAGATGGCTTTTAAAGCACCTTATGCAAACTACAGGGAAAAACTGGCGATAAAAAAAGCAGAAAAAGCACTCGCAAAAGATCTGAAGATGAAATGAGGGGAGTATATATTCCCTGTTGATTGCTGTAAAATTTATCTGTTATATTTAAGTGGCGATGAGTGAACGATTTGATTAAATTGTATCGGGGTATTTTTACAAGCAGCTAACATAAGTGCGCAAGCAAACTTTTACCTTCGAAATAGCGTTAATATAAGATTATGAAAGGTTTCCAATTTTCTAAATATAAGCCCGGAGAAGCTCCCAAAGGTGGATTTGATGAGATGCTTAAGCTATTTACGCAACTGCTGAACTATACAGCGGGTGATGCGGGTGAAACTCTTTCCTGGATGAATGAGTTGGATAAACAATATAAGTTTACCAATGGTGATTATGGGATGGGCGACTTTATTGATGAGCTTAAAGACAAGGGCTACATCAAAGAAAACGGCCAAAACGGTGAGATGAATATCACCTCGAAAACAGAACAGACAATTCGTAAGTCGGCCCTGGAAGAGATATTCGGACAGCTTAAAAAAGCTGGCAAGGGAAACCATAACAGTAATATCTCCGGGATTGGGGAAGAGAAAAATGCCGATCGCCGTGAATATTCCTTTGGTGACAGCCTTGACCAGATTGATATGACGGCTTCTATCCAGAATGCGCAGATTAATCATGGCATCAGTAATTTTACCCTTACGGAGCGTGATTTAGAAGTAGAAGAGAAGGATTTTAAAACACTTACTTCTACCGTTCTGATGATCGATATCTCCCACTCTATGATTTTATATGGTGAAGACAGGATCACTCCAGCGAAAAAAGTTGCAATGGCCCTGGCAGAGCTGATTAAAACGAAATATCCGAAGGACACCCTTGATATCGTTGTTTTTGGAAATGATGCCTGGCCAATAACCATCAAGGACCTTCCCTATCTGCAGGTAGGCCCATATCATACCAATACCTTTGCAGGGCTTGAACTTGCGGCAGATTTACTGCGCCGGCGTAAGACCCACAACAAGCAGATTTTCATGATTACGGATGGTAAACCCACCTGTCTGAAAGAAAATGGCCGTTATTACAAAAACAGCATGGGACTGGACCGCAAAGTGATCAACAAGACACTCAATATGGCCGCCCAGTGTAAACGGTTAAATATCCCGATTACTACTTTCATGATTGCCCAGGACCCCTACCTGCAGCAGTTTGTTAGAGAATTTACACAGATTAATGGCGGAAGGGCTTTCTACAGTTCCCTCACCGGTCTGGGAGAATATATATTTGAAGACTATATTAAAAACAGAAGAAAAACAGTTCGATAATTCGGGCAGATCAATCCTATGGACTATAACTCAATTAAAACTCTTGGCGACTTAAAAGCCGCTAATTACACTTCCCTTACAGTAAAAGATGAATTGCGTAAAAATCTGATCCTGCAGCTTCAGAACAAAGATGCTGGCTTCGAAGGAATTTTAGGCTATGATGAAACTGTTATTCCAGAATTGCAGACTGCCATACTATCAAGACACAACATCTTGCTGCTTGGTTTAAGAGGGCAGGCAAAAACCCGTATTGCGCGTTTGATGGTTAATCTGTTGGATGAGTATATCCCTTATGTTACCGGCAGTGAGATCTTCGACGATCCGCTTAACCCAATCTCCTGGTTTGCACATCAGGAAATTGCCGAACATGGTGACGACACGCCGATCAGCTGGCAGCATCGCTCTGACCGTTACACGGAGAAATTGGCAACGCCGGATGTGACCGTTGCAGATTTAATTGGCGATGTGGACCCTATCAAGGCAGCTACACTCAAACTAACCTATAATGATGAGCGTGTGATCCACTTTGGGCTTATTCCACGTGCACACAGAAGTATATTTGTAATCAACGAATTACCTGATTTACAGGCAAGGATACAGGTTGCCCTGTTTAATATGTTACAGGAGAAAGATATACAGATCAGAGGATTTAAATTACGTTTGCCATTAGATGTGCAATTTGTATTTACAGCAAATCCTGAAGATTATACCAACAGGGGCTCAATCGTAACGCCGCTGAAAGACAGGATTGAGAGCCAGATTCTGACACACTATCCAAAAACTGTTGCGATATCGAGGAAAATTACTTTTCAGGAGGCTAAACTTACCAATTCTCAAAAGCTGATCGAGGCTGACGGTCTGATTAAAGATCTTGTAGAACAGGTGGCTTTTGAAGCACGTAAAAGTGAATTTATTGACCAGAAGTCTGGTGTTTCCGCACGTTTGACCATCTCTGCCTATGAAAACCTGATCAGCACAGCCGAGAGAAGAATGCTTATCAATGGTGAGAGCGGTACTTTTGTCCGCTTGTCTGATTTGACAGGAATTATCCCGGCGGTAACCGGGAAAATTGAGCTGGTTTACGAAGGTGAGCTTGAAGGGCCAGCAAATGTTGCGAATATCCTGATCGGAAAAGCGATCAAGACTTTATTTAACCGCTTTTTCCCCGACCCGGAAAAATCTAAGAAAAGTAAAACGGCAAATCCTTATCAGGAAGTTATTGATTGGTTCACCGATGGAAGTACCCTTGATATAGCGGATGGACTGGATGGGGCGCAATACGAAAAGGACCTGATGCAGGTGACGGGGCTTAACGCCTTAGTGAAAAAGTTCCATCCCAAACTGAGTGCTAATCAAACATTGCTGTTAATGGAATTTGTATTGCATGGACTGGCAGAATACTCTCAGCTAAACAAAAAGTACCTTGATGGGGGCTTCGGTTTCTCTGATATGTTCGACAGCCTGTTCAATACCGATCATGATGATGAGGAGGATGAAGAGGAAGATGACGACCGGAGTGGTATGGATTTCAGATAGCTTACGAATTAATTAATATAACGTTACCCAATGGGCCGATTACCCTTTTTAGTTGCAGGATGCCTTTTAATCATTGCATTCGATTTTTATCTTGTTAAAGCTATACTATCGGTATTTAAGTCATGGGGCGAGAAGGCTAAACAAAGATTTACCAAAATATACTGGTCGATCAGCATTTTGCTGATCGTTGGTATATTTGCGGGTATTTTTCTGAATATCTTTCTTTCCCTGCGCTCCGTAATTTTAGTTTCTTTTTTCCTTACCACGGCCTGTAAGATCGTGATGCTGCCTTTCCTGCTGATCGACGACCTGCGCCGCTTTGTTATTTTTCTTTTCAAAAGGAAAAACGATTCTGCTGCGCGTAGTAATGATCCAGCTGAAAATGATACAATTAGTCGTTCTGCATTTCTGGTAAAAGCTGGAATAGTTGCAGCTGCAGTGCCACTCACTTCTCTCACCTGGGGCATCGCTTCTGGCGCCTACGATTATCAGATCAGACGCAAGACATTAGTACTCCCAAATCTGCCTGCGGCATTTGATGGCATTACAATGGGGCAAATTTCAGATATACACTCCGGCAGTTTTTATAACCAAATCGCTGTTAAAGGGGGGGTGGAGATGTTGCTGGGCCTTAAACCCGACTTTATATTTTTTACCGGGGACCTGGTGAACGATATGGCAACAGAGATGAGAGACTATCAGAACATTTTTACAAAAGTGAAGGCCCCGCTTGGTGTATTTTCAAGCCTTGGAAATCATGACTATGGGGATTACCATTTTGGCAGGGAACCCTCGGCTGCTAAATCCAGAAACCTGAAGGATGTGATCAAAACGCATGAACTGATGGGCTGGGATCTACTCATGAACGAACACCGCAGGCTAAAGGTAGATGGAGAAGAAATAGGAATCTTAGGGATTGAGAACTGGGGAACGGGACGCTTTCCAAAATATGGAAGGATGGACCTTGCCACTAAGAATACAGACGACTTACCGGTGAAACTCCTATTATCTCATGATCCTTCACACTGGCGCGCAGAAGTGCTGCCTAAGTATCCGCAGATAGATGCTATGTTTAGCGGTCATACCCATGGAATGCAATTTGGTGTACGTACAGAAAAATACCAATGGAGCCCCGTAGAGTATATCTATAAAGAATGGGCAGGCTTGTATCAGGAGCAAAACCAACAGCTCTACGTAAATGTTGGCTACGGTTTTCTGGGTTATCCCGGGCGGGTGGGCATATTGCCCGAAATCACCCTGTTTACTTTAAAAAGAGCATAATACAGATTGCAAAAGAGCCCATCAAATTGATGAGCTCTTTTATATTTTATCCTCCGTTAAAGCGGTATCCTATACCTCTTACTGTTTGCAGTAATTGCGGATTATCAGGATTAAGTTCAATCTTCTTTCTCAGCCTTACGATATGCATATCCAGCGTTCTTGTATTTACATCTGAGTTGTATCCCCATACCACTAGCATCAGTTCATCACGATTAATTACCTTATTAGGGTTTCTGAGGAAGTATAATAAGATTCTGTTCTCTAAGATCGTCAGCTCGATTTTTCTTTCGTTACGGTAAAGCGTATGAACATTGGGATGATGCTCCATATCACCAAAGCGATGTACCTCTGACCGATCATTATTGAGGATAAATTTCACTTTGCTTTCTATCATGGCTACCAGAACATCCATATTGAATGGCTTAGTCACGTAATCAGAAACACCGAAGTTATAAGCATCGATTTTATCTACGTCCTGGGCTTTGGCGGTCATCATAATAATCAGGTTTTCGAAGCCTTGCTTGCGTACTTCTTCACAAACTTCTGAACCTTGTTTTCCCGGAAGCATCCAGTCGAGCAATACGATATCAGGTTTTTCATCCAGTATAGTTTTTACGGCAAGCTCTCCGTCACCATTTTCGAGGACCTCGTAACCTTCCGATTTTAAACGATGTACAACTAAAAATCTTAAATTTTCATCGTCTTCAACTATAAGTATCTTAATTCCTTTAGGCATATCTTTAATTATTATAAGGCAGTACTATTTTAAATTCGGTTCCTTTATTCACTTTACTTCTTACCGTAATCTCACCTTTCATAAAGACAACTAGTTCTTTACAAAAAGCTAACCCTAACCCTACACTGCCATTTTGGTTATATTGGTTTTGAATGCGATAAAATTTCTTAAATATATTATTAATTTCCGGCGTCGGTATACCAATTCCCTGATCAATGAACCTGAATACGATTTTGTTTTTTACCAGTTTCGCCGAAATATGCAGGCGTTTATGTTCTGGCGGGGAATATTTATAGGCATTTTCTGCCAGGTTATCGAACAAACTTCCCAGGAGTACAGGATCGGTCACGAAGGTGGTGATACCAGAGATATCATATGTTACAATAAAGTCCGGATGTTTCATTTTATGCGACTCAACCGTGCTTTCGATAAAATCTTCGATATAAATCTCATCATGGTTCAGCTGTATTGCCTTGTTTTCTATTTGGGTAAAGGCCAGCAATTTGTTCATCAGGCCATTGAGCTTGTCGGCTTCTTCATCAAGGATTTTCCCGTAGAGTTTCAGTTCGCGCTCAGACAAGGTATTTGCGCTTTTAATATTGTTCCCTGCGATCTTGATCACACTTACCGGTGTTTTAAACTCATGGGTGAGGTTATTTACAAAATCATATTGCAGTTTAAACATTTTATGGTTGATGTTCAGGTTCCTGTATATCAGGAAGGCCACCAGTACAAGCAATCCGTAAAATAACAGGATCACCAGGGCAATAGGTAAAAAGTAACTCAGGATCTCTTTATCCACAAAGGATTTTGCAGAGATGAAGTAAAGTTTATAGTCCGAAAATGGTCCGGGAAGTGTGATCTCCGTAGCCACATAATCCGACGAAGTACTCAGTGGATCATATGTGAGGGGCTCAATTCTGATATTCTGATAGAGTAGCGGCCTTACGTTTACAATCTTGATTTTGTAGGGATCGAGATTAAATGACAACATATCCTGCTGATAAACCGGTGATGGCTCAAGTCGGCGTCTTAACATCTGTTTGTAGATTTTAAGGTCCTCTATGCGGGGTATGTTGAGGTAGGTAATCTTGTTGGAGCGGATATTACTGAAATTGGTAAAAAGCTCATCCTGATCAGGGGTTTTGGTGGTATCGAGGCTTTCGATATAGGAGATCAGTTTTATGCCCAGAGCATTAAAGTCATCTCCTATTCTAAACTTTTTTGTATCCTCCCTGGAGAAAAGCTTTACTGAATCAAGGGGAACAAAATCCCCAAACTGGTAAATATACTTCGGGCCAAAAGAAAAATGCGGTGTGTTCAATCCATCCTTAACAGGGATGTTGTTGATTTCCGAATCGTAAAAAATAACTTTTGATACAAAGGGGTAGGTATTTAATACGGTATCTACAAACTTGGCGGTAGTTGCTGAGTCCAGGTAACCGTTATAGTAGGAGATTTCAGGAACTTTGTTCTGGAAAAAGTCGTTATAAGGTTTTATACTCTCTTCGAGCACCTTAACTTTTTCGGATACAAACTCGTTTTCGATGAACTTCTTACTGAAATTGTAAGCTAAAAAAAGCGACAGCACGAATAGTACTGAGATCAGCACTATGAAGGTAAAGATCAATAAGAAATTTTTACGATAACCGCTGTATCTTTCTGACGCCATGTAGCTTTACTATTTCTTAGACAAATTGGCGGAAAGAAACTGCTCCAGCGAAGCAAACAGTTTTTGGCGTACTTCTTCTCCCTGCGGAGAGAATTCGCTATGTTCTTTTTCCAGGTAAGTTACGTTTACATTGCGTTTCTGTAATTCCTTCACAAATTGTATGGCTTCTGCGGCATTACTTCGCGGATCTTTAGGACTCTGCGCTATAAATACAGGTACACTAAATTTATCTGCATGAAAAACCGGAGAGGCCTGGCGCATATAATCAACTTCCGTAACTGGGTTGCCTATAATTTCATAATACATCTGCAGGTTCGTCTTTAAAAATGGGGGAATGGACTTAAAATAACTAAATAAATTAATAACCCCGGAATTAGAACCGCCACAGGCAAAGATTCCAGGACTCGAATATAAGCTATTCAATGCAATATAACCACCAAATCCTGTACCATAAATCGCTATCTTCTTCGGATTAGCGATTTTCTTTGCGATCAGCCAGTTCACTCCATCAGTGATATCATCACGGATCTTACCTCCATATTGTCCAAAACCAGAAGCCGTAAAGGATTTTCCATATCCTGAAGAACCCCTGTAATTAACCTGAAATACGGCATAGCCACGATTGGCTAAAAACTGTACTTCGGCATTATAACCCCATGAGTTTCTCCCGCCCGGACCGTTGTGCGGCAATACTACCACAGGAAGGTTTTCCTGCAATGCACGTAATGGTAGCGTAAGGTAACCCTGAATTTTCACGCCATCGCGCGAAGCATAGGTAATGGGTTTCATTTCACACATCTCAGATTCTTTGATGTAAGGATTGAAATCGCTCAGCTTTCTGATCGTACCTTTGTCAGCAAAATACAGGTAATAAGAACCCGGATTTCTGTCGGTAAAAGTTCTCACGATAAATATCTGCTCGGCCTTATCCCTGTCAATTACACGCAACTCAGTTTTTGGCAGTAGTTTATCCAGATTGGCATATAAGCTTTGTGCTGCGGTATCCAGATAATACTTTTCTTTCTTCCAGCCTTCACAGACTACGAATGATACAGATTTTTTAGATTCTGAATACTGCGCTTCCACAACATTGAGCGTATCGTTTTTGAAAAGAACGCGGTTCTCTTTCTTGGTTTTGCAGTCCAGCTCCACCAGCGCATTTTTATCCCGGTTTACATTAGAAATGGCGTAGATGATATCTGGCCTTTCGTCTGAAATTGCTATCGGCTTAAATGTTGTTTTAAAATTATTGGTAATGATTGGCCGGAAGGACTGGTTTTCAGTATCCCGATAGAGTAAGGTTTCGTTTACACCGTCACTGGAAGTTGCCAGTCGTAACTTACCCTGCGAGTCGGTAATCCAGTCTGTAATGTTTCCCGGGTTTTTTACGGCCATGTCCATCTGTCCATTCCTTACGTTAAGTCGGTATACATCGAAAACGGTTGAATCCCGCTTGTTTGAAGAGATCAGCAGGTATTTGTTATCTACTAGTTCATCTTTCAGCACATGCATTCTGTTTCTGCCATTGTCACTGAGCTGACGTTCATCGCCGCCCGACTTATTAATGATAAAAATATCCGATGTCCGGTCTGTGCCAGAAATCTCCTTGTAATAAATCAGCTCCTGGTCGCTCACCCAAAAATAGTAACTGATGTTTTTTTCTTTGAGATGCGTAATCTGGGTTGAGCATCCCGTTTCAACGTCTTCTATAACAAGATTTTGCTTATCCCCTTCCGACTTGAGGTAAGACAAGGCTTTTCCATCAGGCGAAATTGCGTATGAAGCCTTCTCCTGGGGTTTAAAAAAATCAGCAATAGGAATCACATTAGCCTGCTCCTTGTGCACACAAGCACAAATAAGCAGGATGTATAAAAGCAAAAAATATCTCTTTTTTAAGATCATAATTTTTAATGGCCTACTAAAATACATAACGTCTATATTGTAAGCGGGTATACACTAATAATGTTACTTTAAAGTAACCAAAAGGAAAAGCCTTTTCAAAATAGTCGGGCACAATCCCAGAAATTGCTAATTTAGTAACTCCTAGCTTTAGCACACCATGAAGAAAATATTTTTGATTGCACTTTTCTCTTCATTAGCCTTGTCGTTATCAGCACAAAGTGCAGGGGATGAAGATATTGCTATGCGGTATTATCAGGAGGGAGATTATCAAAAAGCTTCGGGATTATTTGAAAAACTATTCTCTGTTACCAAAAATGAAAACTACTTCAATTTATATTTCAGCTCACTCCTAAAGTCCAAACAATACAGCGAGGCAGAGAAAGTCACAAAAAAATTAGTGAAACAAAATCCCGGCGCATTGAAATACGAAATTGCCCTGGGGAAAACGTATAAAGAGCAGGGAAGACAAGAAGACGCTGCGAAAACATTTGAACACGTAATCAGCCTCCTCCCGCAGGAAGAATTTATCATTCGTGACCTGGCCAACAGCCTCTACCAGCTCGAAGAATTTGATCTCGCCATCCAGGCCTTTCTGCAGGGGCGGAAAGTTTTTGGCAACGCTCAAATTTTCACCTTTGAGCTGTTAAATCTTTACCGTTTTAAAAAGGACAAGCAGATGCTAACGGAAGAATTTCTGAATGCGCTGGAGACTATGCCCCAGCTGCTGCCACAGGCAGAAACTGTTCTAGGGGCAGTATTTGAGGGAATAGCAGATTACCTTAACCTGCAAAATTCCCTGTTTAAAAAAATCCAGAAAAACCCCAATAATGAATCCTATTCGCAGTTGCTAATCTGGCAATTTCTGCAGCAGCAGGAATACGACATGGCTTTGAGGCAACTAATTGCCCGTGATAAAAGGGTTAAGGATGATGGTGCCACGCTCTTTGATTATGCACAGATATTTACGGCTAACAAGGCCTACGACACTGCCATCAAGGCTTATACCTATTTATTGCTGAAGGGAAAGGAAAATGCCTATTACCTACCCTCCAGGCTTGCTCTGGTGGATGCCAGCTACCAGCAGCTACTGAAAAGTAAAAACGATGAACAGCAGGCAAAAGCCCTTGCCGACCAGTATGAGGCCATTTTAACGGAATATGGAAAAAATTCGCGGACGCTCTTTGCCCTCAGAAAATGGGCAAACATTGAGGCTTACTACCTACACCAGCTAGACAAAGCCCAGGAGGCACTGGAAACAGCAATTAAAATTCCAGCCTCCTCTCCCACTGAAACCGCAGAACTAAAATTAGAACTTGCAGATCTATATGTGCTGACCGGAGAACCCTGGGAAGCAATACTGCTCTACGGACAGGTAACAAAATCTTTTGAGAATCAGGATATCGGAAATGAAGCCCGGTACCGGACAGCGCGACTATCCTTCTTTCAGGGGAATTTTACTTACGCCAAGTCGCAAGCAGACGTTCTTAAAGCATCCACAACACAGTTAATTGCCAATGATGCGCTCAATCTAAGCCTGTTACTTTCAGACCACCTTGAATCGGCAGCAGACACCCTGGCCCTGAAACTCTATGCGGCTGCAGAGTTTATGCAGGTCAGAAATCTTCCCCAGGCCGCCCTGGCGAAACTAGACAGTATATCACTGAAATATCCACAAAACACCCTCGCGGATGATATCCTGATGTCGAAAGCCCGCATCGCGATAAAGGCGAATGAATTTAGCACTGCGGCAGAGTTGCTTAAGCAATTGGTTAACCATCCGCAAAAGGAGATCTGGACGGATGATGCTTTGTTTATACTGGCAGGCTTATATGAAGAACAGCTTAATGACCCTAAACAGGCGAAAACACTGTACCAAAGGCTAATCACAGATTTTCCCGGCAGCATGTTTACCGCCGAAGCGAGGAAACATTTCCGCAGACTTCGTGGAGATAATATTGAATCTTAGCTTATATTTGCGCTATGCTATTATATAATGTAACCCTGATCATTGAAGAGAGTTCTGCTGAGGCATGGCTTCAATGGATGCAGGAAGAACACCTGCCTAAGGTTATGGCCACCGGTATGTTTGTTTCCAATCGCCTGCTCAAAGTCATTGATTCCCCAAATGAAGGAGTAACCTACTGTGCGCAATATGTGGTACAAAATATGGAGGATTATGAAACCTACCAGGCGCAATATGCACCTGCATTACAGCTAGAAATCGACACCCTTTTTAAAAATAAATTCGTTTCTTTCAGAACGATTATGGAATACATAGCCTAAACTATTTATGAATATCATCCCCACTCCAATCGCTGACCTGTTTGTAATTGAACCTAAGATCTGGAACGACAGCCGAGGTTATTTCTATGAAAGTTATAGTACAAGAGCGTTTATCAATGCCGGTATACAGGCAGAGTTTGTACAGGATAATCAATCATTTTCTCAAAAAGGTACCTTAAGAGGATTACATGCCCAGAAAGCCCCATTTGCACAGGGAAAACTGGTACGTGTGATCCAGGGGAAAGTTTTGGATGTTGCTGTAGATGCAAGAAAAGATTCTGAGACTTATGGCCAGCATTTCAGTATTGAACTGAGTGGTGAGAACCATAAACAGCTTTGGGTACCACCCGGATTTTTACATGGCTTTTTGACGCTTGAGGATAACACCATATTTACTTACAAAGTGACAAGCTATTACGACAAGGAATCTGAAGTTGGTGTGATATGGAACGACCCGGATCTGAATATTAACTGGACAAATGAACTTGCTGAAGCAGATCTTTTACTGTCGGACAAAGATTTAATCCTTCCTCCATTTAAAGGATTTTCTATACCATTATAGAAATATATAGTTATAAAAAAGCCGGTCTTGCCATTGCAAAACCGGCTTTTTTCATCTATCAGGTTTTTATTTTTTGATCAGGTCGTACAATTCATCCAGTTTGGGTGACAATACAATTTCTATCCTGCGGTTTTTACTTCTTCCTTCAGCGCTGGAATTAGAATCAAGCGGCTGAAATTCCCCTTTTCCGGTGGCCGTTAGTCGTATTCCCGGAACTTTTTCTGTTTCTGTAAGAAACCTCACCACAGAGGTAGACCTTAGGACGCTCAGATCCCAGTTATCTTTGATCTGGCCAAGGTTATTGATCTTTTGGGAATCCGTATGGCCCTCAACGGCAATAATGATCTCAGGCTGCTGTTTTAATACTGCAGCCAATTGAGATAATGCCTGCTTTCCTTTTTCGTCGATAATGATACTTCCTGAAGGGAAGAGCAATTTATCTGTCAGTGACACATACACCTTTCCATTTTTCATCTCCACTGTCAGGCCATTTTTGGTAAAGCCCAACAAAGCTTGCTGCAGCTTCTCTTTTAACTGATTAGACGCCTCATCACGTTTTCTCAATACATCTTCTACTTCCTTAAGGCGTTCCTCACGCTTTTTAAGGTCGTCAGACAATTTTTTGATTTCGCTGGAGCTATTGCTCTTCAGTTTGCTGAACTTACCGCTTGCCTCATTATATTTACCCTCCATCTCATTCAACCGGCCGTAAAGGTCCGCCGTATCACGTTTGAGTTTTGCAATTGTTTTTTCCAGGTTACCGTTGGAAACATGGGAATCGTTCCATCCGTTGTTTAACGAGTCTTGTCTGGCAAGTAAAGCCTTGTATTTTTTTGGTGATAACACTACACAAGAAGTAAAAGCACTTGCGAATAATACAACGGCCAGAAATAAAGTAATTCTCTTCATGGTCTATTCTACTGTGGCTTTTCTCAAAAACTGGGCAAAAGGGTATGCCGCATGAAAAGCACTTTTTAAAAGGTTAACTATGGTTGGTTTAAATAATTGTTCGTCTTTTATAGGGTAGGTGGCGATAAAGCTCTTCATCTTTAGCAGTTCAATCTGGGGATGCTCGGCATCATAACCCTTTGGGGCTTTTTTGAGCGAATCCTGTTTGCTGATTTTGAAGATTGAACTAAAGGATTTTTTCCCGATGATTTCCAGAAACTCCTGAGTATTGTAATCAATTTCTTCCCTGATACTTTTTAGTGTTGGCGCTTCTGGCATCCAGTAACCAACGGCAAAAAAGGATTCACCGGGCTGTAAATGCAAATAATACATTGGTCCGCGACTGCCCTTCAAACCAAAAGAAATACCGTAATTGTTTTTATAAGGAGCCTTGTTTTTGCTAAACCTGATATCCCTATAAATCCGCAGTAAACACTTTTTGGCCTGCGATTCCAAAGGAAACTCCGGATCGGCTGCTGCCAGCAACGGGATCAATTCATCAACAAACGAAAGCACATCTGCTTTGGCAGTCTCATAACGATCTTTATGAAGAGCGAACCATTCACGGTTATTATTGGCAACTATTTCTGTTAAAAAAGCTAATGTTTCTGGTTTAATCATGGATTATCTAAATAAATAATGATCTCCTCGATGCTTAAAAGCCAGCTCAGGATTGAACAGATCTGGTGCGGTATTTTTTATACCACAACACACCTACAGCGCCTAAAAGCAAGTAAGGAATAGCCATTAAATACATTACTCCCGAGTTGATACCTTTCGCCTGGGTGTTCCCGTTTTTGGTTCCCTGCTCTGCACTAATGGTACACATCGCACACTGTGCCGATACGGTGGATACCCCGCTGGTGAAGAGAACTGAAATCATAAGAGCGAAGAGGAAAAATGCCTTTTTCATAAAATTGTTTTATTTGATGAATACAGAACCCAATCGTTAATCAGGTTCTTCCAAGTTTTATTGCTATCGTACAGAAACAAATATACCTATTAAACGGACAATGCTATTTGGAATTACATAAGCCGTTTGTAAAAAAGCAAATCTGTTACATCCAAATTTAAAAATTGTAATAGGGTGATATCATCAGGTAAACAATTACCCCTGATACCGCTACATATAACCATACTGGATAAGCCCAGCGAACAATCTTACGGTGACGTTCAATCTGCATGCTGAAGCCGCGTAAAAAGCTAATCAGGATTAGTGGCAATACTACAACCGCCAGAATGATATGAGTAATGAGAATTACAAAGTAAATCATCCTGGTTGCCCCAACGCTCGCCAGTTCGGCCGCAGAAAGGATTCCATCATGATCAATATCGCCATACCTGGTATCCTTCTCATACAAATGAAAAAGAATATAGAAGACTAAAAACAAGGCAGATAAAATGAAGGTAATGACATTGGTTACCTTGTGTGCCTGAATGTTTTTTCTCTTGATAAAGATCAGGGAGAGAATGAGCAATAAAGCACATACAGCGTTAATTCCACCGATGAGATGTGGAAGGATATAAATAAATGATGGTCTTGGTGTAGGTGGAGGAACAAGTTTCAATGCAACTACAACCACAAGCACCACAGCTGTTACAATCCAAATGAGGCGTAAGAAGAATTTATCGTTAATATTCATTGTATTAGTATTTGATGGCGTTAACGACCATCTCTGGTATTTCTTAAAACTTCGGCTATCAATACTTTAATCTCGTCATCCAGCTTAGATAAGGCTTCCTGGTTGGTAGCGTCATAATAGCCCCTGATATGATGTTGTGGATCTAAAAGCACGAAGAGGTTACTGTATATAAATTTGCGCTCGCCTTTTTCAAATTCCTGGTGGGCATCTATATAGAGGCTTTTGTTAATCCAATTGTAAACAGCAGTGCTGTCTCCCGTCAGTAGATCCCATTTCCCCGCTGGTGCATGCAACTGTGCAGCATACGGCAGCAAAGCTGATGGAGTGTCAGTCACAGGGTCAATGCTCAGTCCGGCAAACTGCACCAATGGATTTTTACTGTAGGTATGGAAATAGGCGTTCATCGCCTTATTGGCGAACTCTACTGCGTAATTATTGCCTTTGGTATAAACGAGGTTCAGGATGAGAATTTTTCCTTCGTAGCTTTTCCAGGTAACCGTATCTGCAGCCTGGTTTAGGAATTTGAAGTCCTGCAGCTGATGGTACAGCGTATCAGGAATTTGCTTGCCCCGCTTACTATGGAAGGTTCCCGAGAGTTTTTTAGGGCCGAAAAAAGGTAGCGGTTTGTACCTGTTTTTGCCCTGGTGGACAAGTTCATAATATAAAAATCCTGGTACCGCTAAAATGGCTACCAGGATTATTACTTTTTTTATTGAAGCAAGACTCATGAATTAAGAGTCATGTGAATATTCAGATAACCGCCTTCAATTAACATCAGGGTAATGAAGTAAAAGATGAAAATGAATGCCAGCCCAAGAGATAACTTTAAACCAGTTTTCTCAAATTTCAAGTGCATGAAGAAGGCAACAATATAATATGCTTTCAATAAGGTTAACAGGATGTAAGCAATGTTTGCAGCCATTCTTGAAACCATTCCACCAGGAAGGATTACCAGCGCGATTACAAACTCAACTACAGTTATTCCTAATAAAATAAAGAATACCTGCCAGATTTTGGACTTGCTTAAGCCAGCATGCTCATCGTGTGCATGCTCTTCTGTATTGTGTAGGTGTTGTTCAGACATAATTTTATTTTTAGGGGAATTAAACTAAATAGAAGAAAGTAAATACGAAAACCCAAACAAGGTCTACAAAGTGCCAGTATAAACCAACTTTTTCCACCATCAGGTAATGACCACGTTTCTCGAACGTTCCGTTGATAGTCATACACAAGATAATGATATTGATGATCACCCCACTGAATACGTGGAATCCGTGGAAACCAGTGATCGTGAAGAACAGGTTTGCAAACTGTTGTGCAGCAACATTAGAAACCGGTCCGGTGAAAAACTCTTTTAACTTCTCTGGTTCTGGAATAGATCCCCACCAAAATCCTTCATGGTGAAGGTGAGTCCACTCTAAAGCCTGACAGCCCAGGAACATGAAACCACCGATAATCGTTGCAATCATCCATCCAACAACCTGACTTTTCGCACGTCTGTGACCAGCCTCAACAGCCAATACCATAGTTACTGAACTCATGATCAGGATAAAGGTCATGATACCCACAAATACTAATGGTGCACCAGAGTCTTTGATCCCAGGAATAGATTGGAATACCAAATCAGGATTTGGCCAGGTAAACTTCGAAAAACGTTGTGCTCCGTAGTAAACTAGTAATGACGAGAATGTAAATGCATCAGATAGCAAGAAAAACCACATCATTAGTTTTCCATATTCTACCGACCATGGTGAACGGCCGCCACTCCATGGAGTAGTCTTTACCTGATCTAATTGCGATAATGAATCCATTTTAAAAATTGTAATAGTTTGTTAAAATTCTAACTGTTCAAAAGTAAAAAAACATAGAGATATATCCATAAGATATCGATAAAATGCCAGAATATTGAGGCTATTTCTATACGATATATCGCATTTTCCTGTGGAACTTTGCTGAAAGCACCCCAAAGACTGTTCAGGATGAAACAAAGACCCGCTAAAATATGCAATAAGTGCATTCCGGAAACAATGTAGATAACAGAAATTGCTGCGTTATTGTTTACCAGCGTAGCACCGCTTTGGTATAAGGCCGACCAGGCATCCACCTGGAGATAGCCAAATGCTATACCTAAAATTAAAGTCAAGGATAAAAATATCTTTTGGGACTGAACCTGCTGGTTACGTACCGCCTTAGCGGCAAGAAACAGGAAAATACTGCTCAATACCAATACCGCAGTGCTGTATATAAACAAGTCCGGCAGCACCAATCCGTGCCCCTTTCCTTTTGATGCAGCGAAAACGATATAATAACTTGTAAATCCTCCAAACATGATGGTTGAAGAAACTACAAACAGCCAAAGTATAAACTTCTTGGCTTTTGAAGAAGACGGGACTTCCTGCCCCTGTTGTTCTTCCTGTTTCAATGTATGTACCATATAAAACCTATTTACCTATAAAATCAAATAATAAAATCAATTGTACCAATGGGATATAAAAGAACGAGCAGAACATTACCTTACGGGCACTCTCCACATCTAATTTTACCACTAATTTCAATGCCAGCCAGGCAAACACCAGACTCGCTATTAACGAAAAACCTGCAATATAATAACCACCAAACTGATAAAAGGTAGGCAGCAAACTTACCGGAATAAGGATAATAGTGCTGATGAATACAAACCAGGCACTAACCTTGTCTTTTTTCCTTGTAGGCAGCAATCTAAAGCCCGCCTTGGCATAATCTTCATCCAATACCCAGGCTATAGCCCAGAAGTGAGGAAACTGCCATACGAACTGAACCAGAAAAAGTATACCCGCAATCTCATAATCAACTGGCAAGAAATGACGGATATGGCCCAAGGCAGCGAGATAACCGATCAGTGGTGGCAATGCACCCGGAATAGCTCCTACAAAAACAGCTATAGGAGATTTTCTTTTCAAAGGCGTATAAGCAAAGGCATACAACAGAATTGAAAACACAGACAATAATCCGGTTTCTAAATTAAGTTTACCCAGAAGCCAAGTACCCAGCATACCCATAATCAAACCTAAAACTAATCCCTGTCCGGTAGTCATTCTGCCTGCAGGCATAGGACGATCTTTTGTACGGGTCATTAACCTGTCGAGGTCCACTTCAATAATCTCATTGAAGCAGTTTGCGGCAGCAGTTACCAAAAAACCACCTGCCACTAATATCATCCAGTTGCCCCAGTCAATTCCAGGGATTTCTCCCCTGGACACCTGCATCCTCGAACCAATCAAAAATGTGATTGATGCAGAGAAGACAACCAGAAAGGTTAGCCTGAATTTGATGAGTTTAGATAAGTCTGCGAAAAATAACTTCAATTCCTGTATATATTAAATTACTGATTATAAGTACTTGTTCTGTAAACCAGCAGATAGAGATAAAACTGAAGGGTAAACAGTATTGTTGAGAACACTAAATGAATTACCTGCGAAAATGGCGGCAGCGCAAAGTTAGACAATAATAATCCACTTGCAATCTGAATCAGCAAAACCAGCACGATTGCGTTGCCTAATCTTAACGCTGTTGCTTTTCCACCAAACTTGTTCATCACAAACTGGTAGACAAAAACATTCACAATCACCACCAGAATTGCAAGATCCCTATGATAAGAAAAGGTTTCGCCAATCTGGGCTACCCAACTACCTCTGTCCCGATACAATAAGTTTTTAGCAATGGCATCTATAGCCTCTCTAACTTCCGTTCCCAGGGTGATCTGTGCAACAGTAAGGATTATAGAAAGCAGGATGAGTAATTTGAGCCAGAATACTTTCGAAATGATAATTGTATCCTGTTTATGCAGACTATTGGCATAGTTATATGTATAAACTAAGATAGCTAATATCACCAGGGCAAGCAGCATATGAACGGTTACTACCCAGGCCAGCAAATTGGTTGACACTACAATGGAGCCTAACCAAGCCTGAAAGCCAACAACAACGAGATTGGCAATACTCAGCACGATTATCCTTTTAGCTTTTGTTGAATAACTGAATGAAAGCACTGTTAATCCCAGCAGCAAGAAGCCCGTTACGGCACCAGTAAGCCTGTTGATATACTCAGTCCACGTTTTTGCAACATTAAAGGTCTCAGGGACGGTGATCGTCTGATCGCGCCGGATGCTATCTGCAACAGCAGATTTGCCCATGCGGTCGAGTAACTTGGCAAAACGTTCATTTTTTTTAACCCTGCCAGCGACATACTTTTCCTTGTAATCTTTTGGCAGCTGATCCACCGAAGTAGGTGGAATATACTGATCAAAGCACTTAGGCCAGTCCGGACAGCCCATTCCAGAACCTGTACTACGTACAATACCACCCGCGAGAATAAGTACTAACGTGACGATTATGGTAATCAGGTTGAGCCGGATAAATCTATGTTCAGATTTAGGAACCATTTGCGATGATTGTTAAAAAAAAATGAGGTTACTGACAAGTATATACTCATGCAGGTAACCTCATTGTATATTTTAATAATTGATATTAATGAAAATGTACGTTGGTTTTATCAGGAGCATTTTTGGCATCCCATTCTCTCTGTATACGTTCAGATTCTGCATTTCCTTCAAAATCATGCGGCATGTTAGATAACATTGTCTCAGAGTAAGGAACAGTCTGAGGGATGAAATCTGTTTCAGATCCAGGTTTACTGTAATCATATGGCCATCTGTGAACTGTTGGAATTTCTCCCGGCCAGTTACCATGGATATGCTCAACAGGAGTTGTCCATTCTAATGTGTTAGACTCCCAAGGATTCTGAGTAGCTTTTTTACCGAAGAAGATCGAGTAGAAGAAGTTAAACAGGAAGGCAACCTGTGCTAAAGCAGCAATAATAGCAGCCCATGTTACAAAGATATTCACTGTAACCCATTTTTGCATGAACTCAAACTCAGTGAAGGCATAGTAACGACGAGGAACACCATCTAAACCTAAGAAGTGTAGCGGGAAGAATACCAGGTAAGCACAAATGAAAGTTAACCAGAAGTGCAGGTAACCTAATTTAGCATTCATCATTCTTCCGAACATTTTAGGATACCAGTGATAAACACCAGCAAGCATACCAAAGATTGCTGCAGATCCCATTACCAGGTGGAAGTGGGCAACAACAAAGTAAGTATCATGTAAGTTAATATCCAGGGACGCATTACCTAAAAAGATACCCGTTAAACCACCAGAGATAAAGAATGAAACCATACCAATTGCGCATAACATTGCAGGAGTGAACCTGATATTACCGCGCCATAAAGTAGCAAGGTAGTTGAAAGTTTTGACAGCTGAAGGAACAGCGATGATCAGTGTTGTGATCATAAACACACCTCCCAATAACGGGTTCATACCCGTAACGAACATGTGGTGACCCCAAACAATAAATGATAAGATTGTAATACCGATCAGCGAGTAAACCATTGCATGGTAACCAAAGATTGGTTTTCTAGCGTTTACAGAGATTACCTCAGAAGAGATACCCAATGCTGGCATAATTACGATGTATACCTCAGGGTGACCTAAGAACCAGAATAAATGCTGCCATAAGATTGGAGAACCACCCTCGTTAGGTAATACCTGAGAACCCATAACGATATCAGACAGGTAGAAACTTGTACCGAAACTACGGTCAAAGATTAATAAGACAACACCAGCAACTAATACAGGGAAAGATAATACACCCAGGATTGCTGTAAGGAAGAAAGCCCAGATAGTTAAAGGCATTTTCCAAAGATCCATTCCTTTTGTACGCATGTTTAATACTGTACTTACGTAGTTGATACCACCCATTAACTGAGAAGCTACGAAGATAAACATACTCACCAACCATAAAGTCATACCTAATCCTGAGCCCGGAATAGCTTTAGGCAATGCCGATAATGGAGGATAGATTGTCCATCCAGCACTTGCAGGTCCGGTCTCGATGAAGAATGAACTCATCATGATGATACAAGCAAGGAAGAAGAACCAGTAAGATAACATGTTCATGAAAGGCGAGGCCATATCCCTTACGCCCAGCTGAAGTGGGATAAGTAAGTTACTAAAGGTACCGCTCAATCCGGCAGTAAGTACAAAGAATACCATGATCGTACCGTGAATGGTAACCAAAGCAAGGTAAAAATCAGGCTTTATTCTTCCACCCTCAGCCCATTTGCCTAAAAACGTCTCCAGAATTGGGAAGCTTTTATCTGGCCATGCCAGCTGAATACGGAATAAAATAGACAATCCCATCGCAATAACGGCCATGATGATACCAGTTACTAAAAACTGCTTAGCGATCATCTTGTGATCCTGGCTAAAAATGTACTTCGTTATAAAAGACTGTTCGTGATGACCATGAGCGTGATCGTCATGGTGATCGTTGTTATGTGTGTCGTGTAATGTTATAGTTGACATAATGTGCTATTCCAGTATAATTAGTTTTTTAAAGCCGGTTCGTTCATTGCTACAGCAGAAGAATCTTTTGCAGTTTCCGCAGGTGCTGCAGCTGGAGCAGCTGCATCCGGTACTAGCGGTAAGTTAAATTGCTTCCTAAGATCGTTATTGATGATTTTTGGTTGTTTAACTACCCAAGCATCATACTCAGCCTGAGAAACAACTCTAACAACTTTCTGCATGTTATAGTGACCTGAACCACAAATTTTTGAGCAGTAAAAAAGGAATTTGAATGCCGGATCGTTTACTTTAACCTGCATGTCAGCAGTAGTAATTGTCGGTGTGAATTCAAAGTAAGATGTCATACCCGGAACAGTGTTTAACTGCACCCTGAAGTGAGGCATGTAGAAACTATGCAGTACATCTTTACTGGTAAGGATTAATCTTACCGGTTTGTTTACAGGAATAACCAGTTCATCAGCAGTCTGATCATCAAGGTTGTTCTTGTCTTTGAAGTCCATACCCAGTGTGTTGGTTCCGGTAATCAACTTGTAGTTTTTCAATCCTACGATACCGTCTGCACCTGGATAACGGATAGTCCATGCAAACTGCTGAGAAGTGATCTCAACACTTAGTGGTTTATTGTTAGGATCTTCGATTTTATAGAAGATTGATCTCCAGGTAAGGAAACCCATCAATACCAGTACTGTTAACACTAAAGCCGGAACGATTGTCCAGATACGCTCTAAAGCATTGTTGTGCGGATAGTAATATGCTTTTCTGTTTCCAGTATTCTTGTAAAAGAAAGTGAACAGGAACAATACGATATGCGTTCCGATGAACACGATAGTAGTTAAAATCAACGTGATGTTAAACATCTGGTCAATTTTTGCACCATGCTCTGACGCCGCATCCGGAAGGATCATGTTTCCATGAACCGTATACTCAAAGTAAACACCGTACAATCCAACGAGTAAGAAAAGCACAAACAGCACCGCATTAACTGTGTTCCAGTTGATGCCTGCAGGTTTATCCTGCGCTTCACGTGTCAATTCATATACTCTTATCGCCTTACCAACAATTGCTATAAATAAGCAACCCAGTAAAAATAACAGGACATAAAATGCTGCCGATTTATAGATCGGAAACATATCAATCGGTTTTTTGACAGCCGTGGCAGCAGCACCGGCGGCAGCTTCTTGTGCAAATGCGCTGGTATTTGCAAACACAGTAACAATTACTGCAAGGGCGGCCATTGTCTTATTGCTTATAAATTTTCTTAACCTCATTTTCTTAAAAGTAGTACGATGTACTTCTACTATACTATTAATTTATATACTCTCTAACCCAATAACTACAAATGGTGATTCAAACTCTCTTGTAACAGAGGGTGATTCTTTGCTATTAATGGTTTCTTACTTAATGCAGTCAATACTGTAAAGGTAAACAAGCCTATAAAACCAATAGCTGTTCCTATTTCAACAATTCCAAATCCATTATGTCCGTCTTCAACAGTACCAGGCATAATCATTTGATAGTAATCAATCCAGTGTCCGCACAATACAACGATAGACACACCTAATAAGATATTTTCTTTCCTTTTGTTGTCACGGTCCATTAATAATAATACCGGTGCAAGGAAGTTAAGTACCAGGTTCAGGAAGAACCAAATCTTATAGAATTCAAAACGTTTGTAAAAATACACAGTTTCTTCCGGCATGTTTGCATAATAGATCAACATAAATTGAGCAAACCATACATAAGTCCAGAAGATAGAGAATCCGAAGATAAACTGACCTAAGTTGTGCAAGTGGCTATTGTTAACCCATTGCATGTATCCAGCTTTTCTCAACAGGATGATGATCACCGCCATTGTTGCTAAACTGCTTACCCACATTGCGGCGAAGTTATACCAGCCGAACATCGTAGAGAACCAGTGTGCTTCTAGTGACATCACTGTATCAAATGCGAAGATTGGCGTAGTGAAACCATAGATTACCAAAAAGATACATGAGTATTTGAAACTTTTAGTATAAGAGTTTAAACCACCTTCAAGATCTTCGTTGTTTGACAATTTTGCCAGTAATATAGAGAAGATGCAGTAGATACCTAAAAATATAACCTGACGGCCCATAAAGAAGGGTACATTCAGGAATGCAGATTTACCGTCGATCAGTTTATCATAGTTAGGGCTGTTAGGATCTGTTAATCCATCAGCATGCCAGTGGTGATAAAGATTGTGTGAAGCTAAACCTGCGCCGATTACAGCGATCAGGATCACTACTGCGATAGGCAGTGTTTTTGCCATCGCCTGCGGTACACGCAGAATTGATGCAGACCATCCAGCCTGTGCTACAAACTGAACAGCTAAAAAGAATGTGCCTGACATACATACACAAGCAAAGTAATATGCCATAAGTAACAGGTTGGCGAAAGTCCGCTCATGAAGTTCATGATTGGTGAAACCGTAAGCGATACTTGCGATACCGATAACGATACCTGCAATACTTAACGTTTTAGCCTTTCCTGTAAACTCAAACTGCTCAGAAAAATTATAATTGTGAGTTCCCATTTATATCTGCTTTTCTATTGTATTTGTTGTAATTGTTGAACATACATCACCACTTTCCATCTTTGATCCGGAGTAAGCTGTGAAGCATGTGATCCCATGTTATTTAAACCGTACATAATGGTATGGTAAATTTTTCCTTCGGACAAATCTTTCATTAAACCACCACGTGACGATGCTGCATCTCCATGATAAGCTGGAACACCAGTAAATTTCTCAATTTGAACAAGGTGACCTTTACCATCGCCCTGCTCACCATGACAAGGACCACAGAATACAGTAAAGTAATGTTTACCTGACAACAGGTTCTGCGGAGTTTTAGCTAAAGGATTTTTAAGGTTCAAACCTGCAGCCTCATAACCTTCTTTGGTATTTGCATACTCATATTTCACAAATCCTACAGGATCCGTGTTTGGCGGAGGTGTCTGTGCAGTTTGTCCGTTTGCAAAATTCTTGTTTGGCTGGTCTGGATTGTAAGCAAGAGGATCATACATATTCCTTGCATACTCTAACCCTGTGCTCTTGTTATCGCTGCACGCTGTAAGCGATGCAACCATAGAAAGAACAACAAACGAGGCTGCAACTATCTTATTCTTATTCATAGCTAATATACTTCCTTTCATTGTGCTTAATTTCTAAAGCACCAGCGTCTTTTAATAATCCATCAATTTTGCTGTGTTCTGCATTTTCCTGTGCGTCTACAGCGATAATAAATCTGTCGTTAGTAGCTCTCAGATCCATCACCCTTGGTGCTCTTCCTGGGAAAAGATGGGTTGATGCATAGTAGGATAATACTAAACCAAATGCAGTAAACAAAATGGTGAGCTCAAACATAATCGGAATAAAATCCGGCAATGCAAACGCAGGCTTACCACCAATGTTATTTTTCCAGTCCACTACTGAGGTCAGATAGATCAACGCAAAAGCTGACATTGTTCCTGTAATCCCGCAGAAGAACGCGAGGATATCTAATCTCGATCTTTTAACTCCTAATTTGGCTTCGATGCCGTGGATAGGCATAGGCGTATAAACATCATAGATCTTAATGTTGTTCTCCTGTAACTTTTCAATGCCATGCAGCATTTCGTCCGGATCGCCAAAACTGCCTAAAATATATTTGATATTACTCATTGTTATATTTTTGCGTATTCTTCTTGTTTAACACTATCAAATTTCTCTAAAGATTCCACGTATTCTTTTACGTGAACTTTATCCAGGTGGCCTTCTTTAATCTGCGCCAGTTTAGTCTGCTCACTTGACGACTTAAGAATCATTTTCACCTCTGCAATCGCAATTGATGGAAGTACTCTTAAGAACAACAGGAACAACGTAAAGAACACACCGATCGAACCTACAAAGACACTCACGTCTACCCATGTAGGATAGAACATCGCCCAGCTCGATGGAAGGTAATCACGGTGAAGTGATGTTACGATAATTACGAAACGCTCAAACCACATACCTATATTTACAACGATAGACAGAACCCATGTTGCAGGGATACTTAAACGGATTTTCTTGAACCACAACAGCTGCGGTGAAATTACGTTACAAGTCATCATCATCCAGTATGCCCACCAGTAAGGACCAGTTGAACGGTTAACGAAAGCATATGCTTCATATTCTGAACCTGAATACCAGGCGATGAAAAACTCAGTGATATAAGCCACACCTACGATAGATCCTGTAAGAATGATGATTTTGTTCATCGATTCGATATGGAACATGGTGATGTAATTCTCTAAACCTAATACCTTACGTGCAACCAATAATAAGGTTAACACCATCGCAAAACCAGAGAAGATCGCACCCGCCACAAAGTATGGAGGGAAAATCGTTGTATGCCATCCCGGAATAACCGAGGTTGCAAAGTCCATTGATACAATAGTGTGTACAGAAAGTACAAGTGGTGTAGATATACCTGCAAGAATCAGAGACACTGTCTCAAAACGCTGCCAGGTTTTTACGTTACCATTCCATCCGAAAGAGAAGATAGAGTAAATTTTACGGCGTAAGCCTGTTGCACGGTCGCGGATTGTTGCAATATCTGGTAATAAACCTGTGTACCAGAATAATAATGATACAGAGAAATAAGTAGAAATTGCAAACATATCCCAAACTAGCGGTGAGTTAAAGTTAACCCATAGAGAACCGAACTGATTAGGTAATGGTAATACCCAGTAAGCTAACCAAGGTCTTCCCATGTGGGATACAACATAAGTTGCGGCGCAGATAACGGCAAAGATCGTCATCGCCTCTGCAGACCTGTTAATGGAGTTCCTCCAGTTCTGACGGAAGAGTAAGAGTACTGCAGAGATTAACGTTCCTGCGTGACCAATACCTACCCACCATACGAAACCGGTGATATCCCATGCCCATCCTACTGTTTTGTTTAATCCCCAAGCTCCGATACCGAACCAGAAAGTGTAGCTTACTGCTACAACCCATAAGCTGGCACCGCAAAGGGAAAAGATAAAACCTATCCACCATGCCTTATTAGGCTTATTCTCCACTGGCATTAAAATATCTGACGTAATTTTTCCGTACGTGATATCCTGACCGGTGATTAGTGGTTCTCTTAATATTGATTCGTTATGTCCTGACATAATATGTTTTCTTAAATATCAGCTTACGCTTGTACTGTTGGTAATGAATCTGTGTTTCTAATTTTTGTCATGTAACCTATACCCGGTTGTGTGTTGACCTCTTCCAGAACATAGTAGATACGCTCACTACGTAATGCTTTCGATACTTCCGAATCCGGATCATTGCCATCACCAAAGATAATTGCATTGGCTGAACAAGCTTCCTGACAAGCCATTTTGATATCGCCATCTTTCAACGGGCGTTTCTCTAATTTAGCTGTTAATTTACCTGCCTGAATACGTTGTACACACATTGAGCATTTTTCCATTACCCCTCTTGAACGTGTAGTTACATCTGGATTTAATACCAGTTGAGTAAATTCATTGTTCAGGTAGTTATCAAAGCGTGAGTCATTCCAGTAGTTAAACCAGTTGAAGCGACGTACTTTGTATGGACAGTTATTTGCACAGTAACGTGTTCCTACACAACGGTTATAAGCCATCATGTTCAATCCGTCTGAAGAGTGTGTGGTAGCTAATACCGGACAAACTGTTTCACATGGAGCGTGGTCACAGTGCTGACAAAGCATTGGCTGGTGAACAACCGATACATTATCAAGGTTTTCAAGGTGTGCAATCTCTTTCTCCTCAGTTACGCTCTCATTGCCTTCTTCATAGCTATAATAACGGTCGATACGGATCCAGTGCATCTCTCTGCGTCTGCGAACCTCATCACGGCCCACTACAGGAATATTGTTTTCTACGTTACAGGCAACAATACAAGAACCGCAACCAGTACAAGCATTCAGATCGATTGCCATTACCCAGTTGTTTCCTGGTTTCTCATATTTATCCCATAAATCGTAAGATTTATGTCCTTCTTCGTGCTTGCCTGTTCCGGCATGCGGGTTTTTCACATATTCTTTGAAAGAAGCTTCACGGATGATATTTCTGCCTTCAAAAGAGTGGTGAGTTTGTGTTTGTGCCAGTTCGTAAGTAGCACCAGTTTTGCTGATGGTAATCGTACTTGCATACTGTAAAGTTCCGTTGCTGAAACTTAAGAAAGGGAAAGCATTTTTACCAACGTTATCACCTGCCTTACCAACTTTCGTACGTCCGTAACCTAAAGCGATAGAGGCTGTGCCTTGCGCTTGTCCTGGCTGGATTAATACTGGTAAAGTGATGGTGTAACCGTTGCTGCCTTTGATCTCAACTACGTCGAATTCTTTTAGTCCTTGTTTCTCAGCGAATTTAGGCGCAAGAGCGATATAGTTATCCCAGGTTACTTTAGAAACCGGATCAGGCAATTCTTGTAAGAATGCATTGTTTGCATGTTTACCGTCACGCATCGGTCCGCTTTCGTAAACTTCAAGCTCTATATCTTTTGCTAAAGCTTTGCTGCTGTTAACAATTGAAGGAGCTACTGCTGCCAGTGAGTAAGTGAAAGTGTAGGCGCCTGCTGGTCTAGCCGGTGCAGAAAATACTCCTGTTTGAAGTAATTCGTTCCAGGTTTTACCTAATGCCGGCAATATGTTTTTCTCCCAGTTGCTACGCACATATTGGTAGTAATCTTTAACAGGTGCGTTAGCCCAGATCAGTAAACTCTGCTCTGCCTGACGTGAGTCAAATACTGGATTGATAGTTGGCTGAACAACAGAATATGTTCCTTCGTAGCTGCTCGCATCGCCCCAAGCCTCCAGATAGTTCTGGTTAGTCGCGATAACATCACATAAAGTAGATGTCTCATCTCTGCGGTCAGAGAAAGATACTTTAAATGGTACCTTAGTTAATCCGTCAGTAAATGCTTTTGCATTAGCTACATCATAAGCAGGGTTAGTATCCAGGAAGAAAACAGCAGCAACTTCGCCTCTGTTCATCTCGTTCTGGAATTCTGCAAATTCTGCATCGTTACCTACGTAACGTTTAGATGGTGTATCCAGATCGATCGTTGTTCCGTAACTACCGATAGCCGAGTTAATCGCGTTAACCAGGATCTGAGTAGATACGTCGTTTGAACCACAAACAACTAAAGCTTTTCCTTTTTGCTGCAATAACTCTTTACCAACCAATTTCAATGCTTTGTCGGCAGTTACATTGTTTGGTAGGGCGCCCCCTGCAAGGTTAGCACCAGTGATTGCATTATATAAGGCAATCAATGCAGGACCTTGTTCTGATAATTTAACCGGAACACGTGTATCTGCATTGGTACCTGTCAGGCTCATTCCAGCTTCGAACTGGAAGTGACGTGACATTTTACCTTTTGCCAGTGTTTTATAATTTCTGTTCTCAATATACTGAGAAGTGAATTCTTCACCGCTAATCCATGTACCTAAGAAATCAGCTCCAAAACTAACAATCAGGTCGGCTTTGTCGAAGTTATATTTAGGGATTACCGCTTTTCCAAAGCTATTCTCGTTCGCTTTGATGATACCTGTATAAGATACAGCATCATACTGAACATGTTTAGTTGTTGGATATGCAGCAATAAAGTCGGCCACTACCGCTTGGGTAGAAGGACTGTATACTGATGAGGAAACAATTCTGATTTTCTTGCCTGAAGCTTTAGCTTTCGCTAATTCAGCACTTACAAATGCATCAACTTTAGCCCATGTAGTTTCATCGTTCTTTAAAACCGGAGCTTTAAGTTTTGAAACATCATATAAATCTAAAACTGAAGCCTGAGCTACTGCATCTGTTCCGCAGTTGAACTTTCCTGCATTAGGATTTGGTTCAATTTTAATCGGACGACCTTCTCTGGTCTTCACTAAAACACTCTGACCTTTGAAACTTGATACATAGTAATTCGGGATACCCGGGATTACTTCTTCAGGTTTAATCAGGTAAGGCATAGATTTGTGCACCGGCGCAGGCTGACAAGCCGCAAGAGTAACCGCACCAAGACCAAAGCCTAAGGCTTTTAAAAAGTCGCGGCGTGGAGTTACTGTACTTAATCCTGCTTCATTTAAAACATCTTCTATTGGAAGCGGCTCTGCGAATTCGTTTTTGTTGTTCTCAACAAAATCGGAGGTCTTGTTAAATTCCTCTAAGCCTTTCCAGTATTTTTTATTGCTTTCCATTTAAGCTATATTACTGTTTATCGAACGTTCTTTTTATTAAACTCTATTAATAGTGACATTTACCGCACTCCAAACCACCTAAAGCTGCAGGAGTAATTTTCTCACCTTTTTTGATCTTCTCATGTGCTGCGATGATCTTGTCGTAGAAAGCGTTGTCTTTTACTTCCAGTTTGGTGTCTTTGTGACAGTTGATACACCATTTCATGGTCAGAGGAGAATACTGATAGATCTCTTCCATTGTATTAACTGGTCCGTGACATGCAAAACATACTGGCTCGTTTGGTTTCAAACCTTTTTCTTTACGGATAGCTTCTTCAGCTACAACAACGTGTTGAGAGTGGTTGAAGTAAGCGAAATCAGGAAGGTTGTGAACACGTACCCACTCGATTGGTTTCTCTTTAGTTTTGTCATAAGTCATCTTATCTGCATCGTAACCCAATGCATTGTAGATTTTCTGAATTTCCGGAGAGATGTTTCCATCGTGGTTGTCTCTTGCCTGAACCTGTTTGTGACAGTTCATACAAACGTTAAGTGAAGGAATCGAAGCATTTTTTGATTCGAAAGCTCCTGAGTGACAATACTGACAGTCGATCTGATTTACACCAGCGTGTAATTCGTGTGAGAACTTGATTGGCTGAGTTGGCTGGTAACCTGTGTGAACACCAGTGTTCCACATTCCCATCCATCCCCATGAACCTAAGCTGATCACTAAACACAGGATAAAGAAGAATACAAACTTCTTGTTTTTGAACAACTGGCCAATGCCCGCTGCCATAGAAATGTTTTCTTCTTCAACAATTACTACACCCTGTTTCTGCAGAATCAAACGTTCTAGCATTTTAATTGCACGACCTAAGATCACTAAGATTACAATAGAGATCAGAATCACTGCAATTACCCCAACTACAGAAAAGTTGGAAACTTCATCAGAACCAGTAGCCGCTGTTGCGTCTCCTACTTTCTTAGGCTCTCCTGCTTTTACATAAGCAAGGATACTTTTAATTTGCTCTGGCGTTAACTGTGGAAATGCAGTCATATCTGCACTTGGGTTAAACTTAGAAGCTTCTACAGCCTCTTTGTCTCCTGATGCGATGAATGCTGGTGCATTGTTAATCCACTTCAATAAAAATGCTTCGCTTTTAGTTGGTACTACTGTTTGTAGCGCCGGACCGATTAAATCGCGGTCTAGTGCATGACATGAAGTACATTTTTCCTTGAAGATTTTTCTTCCCTCGGCCGCGTCTTGTGCTTGTGTACCTGAAACGATTAAAACAGATAGAGCCGTTAACATAAATGCCGACTTCCAAACTCTTCTAATGATCAATGAGATATTCCTCATAATGAGTATTTTATGCTTTATTTTAAAAAACTGTACTAATCGCAATTGATGTTCAAACTTCTGTTCTCTCCCAAAGCGTCCACAAAAGTAAAATTTATTAATTTACCAATGACAAAGAAATGACAGTAAATACAATTTATAATCATTCTAAACTTTGCCTTTTTTAGCCTTTAAACGTAGAAAATCAGCAAAATTTCCATTTCGCTGATTTTCTACCAACTATTTTTTTTCCGGAAAATTTGGAAGTATAATTACATTTTTAGTATCCATGCAAAAATCAATGGCGCAACAATTGTAGCATCAGATTCTACGATAAATTTAGGTGTGTGGATGTCCAGCTTACCCCAGGTAATCTTCTCATTAGGAACAGCCCCAGAGTAAGAACCATATGAAGTTGTGGAATCAGAAATCTGACAGAAATAGCTCCAGAACGGGATATTTTCCATCTCCATATCCTGATATAACATAGGTACCACACAAATCGGGAAGTCGCCTGCAATACCACCGCCAATCTGGAAGAAACCTATTCCTTTACCGCCACTGTTGGCAATGTACCAGTCTGCAAGGTATCCCATGTATTCAATACCACTTTTCATGGTTGTTGCTTTCAGCTCTGATTTCATTACATATGAGGCGAAGATGTTACCCATGGTAGAATCTTCCCATCCTGGTACTACAATCGGCAGGTTTTTCTCTGCCGCAGCCAGCATCCATGAGTTTTTAGGATCAATCTCGTAGTACTGCTCCAAATCGCCGCTCAATAACATTTTATACATGAATTCATGCGGAAAATAGCGCTCTCCTGCGTCTTCAGCATCTTTCCAGATTTTGTGAATGTGTTTCTGTAAACGTCTGAAAGCTTCTTCTTCAGGAATACAGGTATCCGTTACACGGTTGTAGTGGTTCTCTAACAGATCCCATTCGTCCTGCGGACTAAGGTCACGGTAGTTAGGTACACGTTTATAATGTGAATGGGCAACAAGGTTCATAATATCTTCTTCCAGATTCGCACCTGTGCATGAAATTATCGCTACCTTATCCTGACGGATCATCTCAGCAAGTGAAATACCCAATTCTGCAGTACTCATCGCTCCTGCCAGGGTGATCATCATTTTACCGCCTTCATCCAAATGTGTTTCGTAGCCTTTAGCTGCATCCATCATCGCCGCTGCATTGAAATGGAGGTAGTGGCCTTCCATGAATTTAGATATTGGTCCTCTTGTTACGCTCATTGTTATAAGATTATATTGTTTTTTTCAGCCGCAAAAATAGTAAATAATATTAAAAACGGGAGTTAAGCTTTCGTGGCGACCTGGACTAAGAACTGGCAGAGGAGTCTTTTTCGCGGCCAAAACATTTATTTATAATAATTCTAAATAATAGATTATATTTGAGCTAACCTTATTTAACTGCCTTATTCCCGTCAATCAGGGGGCTACCAAAACACTCTTATCTCAGTAACACAGCCGGTAGCACCGGCCAATTAGCAACCGTCAATAGCAATGGCACAGGGAACGATTTTGGTTTTGCTATAGCCAGCTCAGGAAACGATTTATAAATCAGTACAGTTTATCCATCCTCTCCCTCGGCCGTGAAAGAGCTACAGCGTGGAGATCAGGTTTTGGCCATTAATGATCAGCAGACAACGGGTGGCATAGCCCTGGAAGCTTTAAATGCCCAAACGATAAGCCTGCTTATCCGGAAAAACGATGGAAGTGAGTTACAGCTCAGTCTGGACAAAACCCTATACGCCAGCCAGCCAGTATTAAAGTCCGAAGTCATTTCAGATACGCGGTTGCAATTAGGCTATCTTGCACTAAGCCAATTTAACTACCTGAGCACTGCAAAAGCTGCCATAGATCAGGCCTTTGAAAAATTCGCTAACCAGCGAATTACCGATCTGGTAATCGACCTGCGTTATAATGCGGGCGGTTATGTGGAAACTGCGAGATACCTTGCCAACCTCATTGCCTCTTCGAGTCTAAACGATAAAATCATGTATGCCGAACATTTCAACAGTCAGCTTCAACAGGGAAAAGGCACCATACTGAAAAACCAGCCTTACCTCGATGATAGCGGCAATCCCGTAATGATCGGTAACCGCCCCGCAACCCTTGCGGATGTAGATTTTTCTTTGGCTGGCAACACGTACAAATTTGCCAAAGAGGGTGCTTTGCAAACCGTAAAAAACATATATTTTATTGTGGGCCCGCAAACCGCTTCTGCTAGTGAGCTACTGATCAATGTATTAAAGCCCTACTATCCTGTAAAGATTGTTGGAGAGCAAACTTATGGGAAACCAGTCGGATTCTTCGGCATAAAAATAGATCTTTACACAGTATACCTTTCCAGCTTTCTTATCAAAAACGCGGTAGGATTCAGCGATTATTTTAATGGATTCCCGCCAGACATCTCCGCAACTGATGATGTTACCCATGATTTTGGCGACCAGCAAGAAAGCTGTTTCAAGGCGATTCTGAACTATGCCAGAACAGGAATAATTAATACAGGCAACAATAATTCTGCAGCCAGCCCTGTTATGCTAAGGAGGGATTTTCCCGGAATGATCAGCCAGCAGCTGCAATTAAAAAAAGAATAAACAAACCAATACACATAAAAACACAAGACCATGTTGAGCACAAACATTAAAGAGGCAACCAAGGCTGCCCATTTGGATCTAGAGAAAAAAGTAATCCAGAAAATGAAAGCTATCCGCTCCAATGCAGATTACGCGGATTTTCTAAAATATTTCTACACCTATTTTAGTCAGGTAGAAAAAGCAATTGCACCATTTATTACGGCAGAACTGTTACCAGATTACAAAGAACGCAGAAACTCATCTTATATCAAAAGTGATATCGAGGCACTCGGTGGCAATGTAAATGATATCCCATCAGTAACCTTACCTTCAATCACCAATGAATTAGAAGCTCTAGGCGCACTGTATGTTATGGAAGGATCAATTATGGGCGGACCAATCATCGTTAAAATGCTAGAAAAAGGTGGCATTACCGAAGGGGTTTCTTTCTTTTCGGGTTACGGTGAAGCAACCGGACAGAAATGGGGCATTTTTGTAGGCGTAATGAACCAGCAGGCCACTACGGAAGAAGAGGAAAACACGGCTATAGTTGCCGCAAACCAAACCTTTTTACGTTTTGGCGATGTCTTTGAGACAGAAACTGTAGCCTAAAATCATTCCCCTGATCAATCCATTCTCTGATCAGGGGATATAAAATACCCGCTATCTGGGCAGTTCACCTCTCGAAGTCGTAAAACGGTAATATTTATTTAAGCAGAAAGCTTATTCGTTTCAAATGTTTAATTTCGTTGCCTCTATCATGAACAATGCTTCAACAGGCTAATGAAAAAACTACTGCTTTGTAACCTCCTGCTGCTCTCCACGTTTTCCGGATTCGCCCAGATGAAACTGATTAAACGCATGTTATCAGAAGATGTCGATACTACCCGCAGGGCGAGTTTTATGCCACTGCCATTCCTGAGATATTCACAGGAAGTGGGAATGGAATTTGGACTTGGGGGACTCTATTCTACCTATCTCGATAAAAACGACCCTGCAAACAGAAGCTCCAACTTTGCTACTATCCTGTCTGTATCTACAAAAAAGCAATACAACATTACCCTAAAGGGAGATGTATGGACAAAACATAACGATTATCACCTGATTGGAGATGTGCGCTTACGGAGTACTCCTTTTGATTTCTTTGGAATAGGCAACCAAACACTGGAGGCCGATAAAGACCACCTGGTACAGCGCCAGTTCAGAGCCAGCTTTGATGTAGAAAAAAATGTATTTCTTCATGGTTATACTGGTATCTCTGCCAGCTTCGAGAATAACAGTTTTAAAGACCGGGAAGCCGGAGGCATATATGACATCAGTCCTGCTGTTTTAGGCAAACCTAGTGGCTCAGCAGCATTTGTTGGCGTATCCCAAACTTACGACACCAGAAATTCCAACAACTATACTACTAAGGGATTCTTTGGCAGGGTTTCTTACCAGTACGCACCAGATTTTTTTGGCGGAAATGATTTCACCGGTAGCCAGATCAGGGTTGTAGTACGCAATTTCTGGCCCCTCAGCAAAAGATTGGTACTTGGCGTAAACGGAATTTACTATACCGTTCAGAGCAAAGACACACCATTTTACCTGCTTCCTCAGCTCGGCAATGATGAAATTATGCGCGGTTATTATTCCGGCAGGTACAGAGATGAAAATCTGCTGGCGGCACAGACAGAGCTTCGTTACCGATTAAGCAACCGCTTTGGGCTGGTAGTGTTTGGCGGCGGTGGACGCGTATTCCAGAATGGCGATTTCTCCCTGAAGGACTTTAAACCTTCGGTAGGTGGCGGATTACGCTATTTTTATGACCCCGCTAAAGGGCTCAGCGTAAGAGCGGATTATGGTATTGGAGAAAAACGGCCTAATGAAGTTAGACAAAGTGGTTTCTACCTCAGTCTCGCAGAGGCCTTTTAATAAACCCAATGAAACGATGCCCAAAATTGGCTATCGTCTTAAAACTTGATCTTGAAGTGCTCTTTAACCTGTCCTTTTTTGAAATATACCAGTCCTATCCAAAAGAGATCAACTGTAACCGTAACATCGGGATGACTCTTGATTTGTTCCCATGCCTCTTTCATTCCCTCGCTCCAGTAGATATCATCAAATATCAGTAGCGAGTTTTCGTGTACCTTTGGCAGGCACCAGTTAAAATAATTGATTGTTGCATCTTTGCGGTGGTTTCCGTCGATATAAACAAAGTCCAGCTGCTCAAGTTCATCAATTACTTTAGGCAGTAGCTCATCAAAATTACCCACTTGCAATGCGATGTTAGAAAGCCCCAGGTCTTTGAAATTTTCAGCAGCCTTTGCCGCCGTTTCAGGACACCCTTCAATAGTGATGATGTCAGCATCAGGACAAGCTTTAGCAAGATAAGACGTTGTAATTCCCAGACAAGTTCCCAGCTCTACCAAATTTGAAGGCTTGCTGTTTTGCGCGAGTCTATAAATCAGCTGCGCCAGACGCGGACTTTTCAATGCATTTTTAGCAATCTCTCTGGTCTTTTTCGTACGGTTTTTATTCAGATGAGAACCCGCTCCCAGATCCGTTACAGTGATAAGGCTATCGTCATTTAAAAGTTTTTTTCTCTGCTCCTCAATCCCATTATATTCAGTTTTGGAGTTAAAATCGTAAATTACCTCATCCACCAGTTGATAAACAAATGGGGAGTGGGTACCATGCCTGCTTTTAGAGGTTAAACGATGTTTCAGATAATCGCTGACAAATTGTAATACCATAACCACAAAAATAGTTAAACGCAGCATTCTAATTAGCATTTTAATGGAAAATAGTACAGAAATCAGTGCATTGGTAAAACTACTTGATGATCCCGATCAGGAAGTTTTTCATCATGTAGAACAACGCCTGCTGGAACACGGACATTCGGTTATTCATTTCCTCGAAACAGAATGGGAGAAGTCCTTAGACACTCTGCTTCAGGAAAGAATAGAAAATATCGTTCATAAAATTCAGTTCAGCAGTGTGAAAGAAGACCTCAAGTTATGGTATCATAGCGGGGCCTTCGATTTACTACAGGGTGCGCTGGTTATCAACCGCTACCAATATCCTGATCTGGATGAGCAGAAGATGATCAACCAGATTGAAGATATTAAAAGGGAAATCTGGCTGAGCCTGCAATATGAGATGAGCTCAGTAGAAAAGATCAAACTCATTAACCACATCTTCTATACCGTTCAGGGCTTTAGTGGCAATACTAAAAACCACCACGATCCGCAAAACTCCTACATAAATCAGGTTTTAGAATCCAAAAAGGGAAATCAAATCTCCCTTGCAATCATTTACTCTACCATTGCGCAAAAGCTTGATATACCCGTTTATGGTGTAAACCTGCCGCAGCATTTTATCCTGGGATATATCGATGAAAGCAAAAAAGAGGATAATGAATTTGGGGTGCTATTTTATATCAACGCCTTTAATAAGGGGGCAATTTTTGGCAAACATGATGTTGACCAGTTTCTGCGCCAGCTAAACCTGCAGCCGCAGCCTGGCTTTTATGCGCCATGCAGCAATGTCGAGATTATCCGCAGGATCATCAGAAACCTCATTTCATCCTATGAGAACCTGGGTGCCGCAGAAAAGGTTGAAGAACTTAAAGAGCTTCAGGAAATTCTGACGAATAATGAACTAGGCCTGTTATAGCTGGTTGGCCTTCATCCAGCTTTTCAAGCGCTCAAACCAGTCGTCTGTTGTGGTCTTATTATTCAGCCCGAAACCATGTCCGCCGCCCTGGTAGAGATGCATTTCTCCCGCAACCTTGTTTTTAACCAATCCCTGATCGAATAATATGCTATTTTCCACAGGTACCGCATTATCGTCGTTGGCATGCACCAGAAAAGTAATTGGGGTTTGCGCATTGATATGTCGGTCATTCGAGAAATAATCTTTTTGCGTTTCCGTCCCATTCTTCCCCAGCAAGCTGTTCACAGATCCCTGGTGGGGAGAATCCAGAAAGCTGATTACAGGATAAATCAATATCGAAAAATCTGGCCTTAAGCTCAATTTCTCAGGATTTTCAATCTTCACATCAGCGTAGTGAACCGTCAGCGTAGAAGCCAGGTGCCCCCCGGCAGAAAATCCCATGATGCCAATCTTCTGCGGGTTTATCTTCCACTTAAACGCATTTTTACGCACCGTATAAATTGCCTGCTCAGCATCCTGCAGCGGACCAAAAGAGCGGTTCGTCATGGTCGTATCGTCGGGCAAACGGTACTTCAATACAAAAGCCGTCACCCCATTTTCAGTAAATTTCCTGGCAATAGCATCACCTTCATGGTCTATGGCCAGATGCGAATAACCGCCACCCGGACAAATGATTACTGCCGTACCATTCGCTTTGCCAGCCGCTGGTTCATACAAAGTAAGGCTGGGATTAAACACCTTGCTTAACCCTGTTACCTTACCGTTATTTGTAGTCTGAATCTCTTTATATGATGAGGGAGGTGTCTTTGCACCCGGAATTTTCCCCGGATATAAAGCCATCACTTCCTGTGCTTTTAGTGTTTGCATACTGATTATTCCTATACCTAAACTTAGTAGCCAAAATTTCCTCATCATCTGATTTTTAAGATTGTCCTAGAATTCCATTAAATAAGCTTTCAGAAAATCGTTCAGTTCTCCATCCAATACTGCCTGTGCATTAGAGGTCTCAAAATTTGTCCTCAAATCTTTCACCAGCTTATAAGGATGTAAAACATAATTCCTGATCTGTGAGCCCCATTCGATCTTCATCTTTGAGCCTTCAACCGCAGCGGATGCTTCCATCCTTTTACGCATTTCAGCTTCATATAACTGCGATTTCAAGAGACGCAAAGCATTCTCTTTGTTCTGCAGCTGTGAGCGCGACTCCTGGTTTTTAATCACAATTCCCGAAGGTTTGTGATATAAACGCACTGCGGTTTCCACCTTGTTTACGTTTTGTCCCCCAGCACCGCCTGAGCGGAAAGTCTCAAACTCTATATCCGAATCCTTGATCTCAATTTCAATTGTATCATCTACCAGCGGATAAACATAAACCGAGGCAAATGAAGTATGCCGCCTTGCGTTGGAATCAAAGGGAGATATCCGTACCAGCCGGTGCACTCCATTTTCGCCTTTCAGGTAACCGTAAGAGAAATCACCGGCGAACTGTAATGTTACAGATTTCACTCCCGTAACCTCACCCGCCTGAAAATCCTGCTCCGTAACCTTATAGCCATTCTTCTCGCCCCACATAATGTACATCCGCATCAGCATGGCCGCCCAGTCGCAGCTCTCCGTTCCGCCGGCACCTGCAGTAATCTGCATTACGGCGTCCAGCTGATCTTCCTTGCTGCTCAGCATGTTTTTCAGTTCCAGGTCTTCCATCAGGTGCAGGCACTTTTCGTACTGCTCTGCCATTTCCTCTTTCGTGGCATCACCAGACTGGAGGAAATCAAATAAGACCTGGGTGTCTTCAAATTCAGCGTTTACTTTTTGCCAGGCATCTGTCCATACCTTTTTGGCGTTCATTTCCGCTAAATGCTTTTCGGCCTTTTTGGGATCATCCCAAAAACCCGGTTGTAAGGTAAGCTCCTGTTCTATATAAATAGCTTCGAGTCGTGTTTCGACGTCAAAGATGCCTCCTCAGCGACGCTAATCTGTCCCTTAAATCCTGTATTTGTTCTTTTGTCATAACTACAAATATATAATATTATACATATTATTTCTTCATAGCCATATAATCCAGTGCCAGGTTGGAAAGAGCCTTTACACCCAGTACAAATCCACTTTCGTCAATAAAAAAATCAGGTGTATGGTGCGAGGGTGCCTTCAGCGGATCTTGCCCTTTAGGCATGCCACCGAGGAAAATAAACAGCCCCGGTACTTTCTCCTGGAAGAATGAGAAATCCTCTGCACCCGTAACGGGCGACTTTAACCTTACATGATCAGCACCCGCAGAAGCCTTCAGACTTGGCAGCATTTTCGCCGTTAAATCCACATCGTTAAAGGTTACCGGATAATGGCTGCTATAGGGGATTTTCACCTCTGCAGTGGCACCGTTAGCCTCCGCCGTTTTGGTGGCAATCGTCTTTACCCGCTCAATAAACATCGTTTCATCAGCCTTCGTAAAAGTCCGGATGGTGCCCAACATTTCTACTTTTTCCGGAATAATGTTAAACCGCACACCTCCATTGATCGCACCGATGGTAACCACACCCGGATTTTCTGTCAGATCCAGGTTACGGCTCACAATTGTCTGCAGGTTGTTAATAATCTGTGCAGAAACAACTACCGGGTCTATACTGCTCCATGGATAGGCACCATGTGCCTGCTTGCCCCTAATCGTAATCTTTAAATCGTTTACTCCTGCCATTGTCCCTCCCGGACGATAGGTAATATCGCCCGCCGACGTCTGTGAGTTAATGTGTAAACCAAAAATAGCTTCTACCTTCGGGTTATTGAGCACCCCTTCTTTCACCATCAGTTCCGCTCCACCTTCTTCACCTGCTTGTACCCCTTCTTCAGCTGGCTGGAAAATAAACTTCACCGTTCCCGGGATGTCCTTTTTCATGGCCGCCAATACTTCTGCCACCCCCATCAATATCGCCACATGTGTATCATGTCCGCAGGCATGCATCACACCCACTTCCTGACCGTTATAGGTTGATTTAACTTTAGACGCAAAAGGCAGTTTCACGCGTTCAGTTACCGGCAAGCCATCCATATCTGCTCTAAGTGCCACTACCGGTCCGGCTTTACCACCTTGCAAAACACCAACCACACCAGTTTTTGCTACGCCAGTTGTCACTTTGATACCCAGCGACTCCAAATGTTTGGCAATTATTGCCGCTGTACGTGTTTCGTTATTTCCCAATTCGGGATGTTCGTGCAGGTCGCGGCGCCAGGCAATTACCTTTTGCTCTATAGCCTGAGCTTTTTTATCAACATCTGCCCGCAGCGAGCCCTTCTGCGCAAAGGCTCCCGCAGGGCCAAGTATCAACAGGATAAAGTAAAATCTTTTCATAATGTGGTTCATTTACTGTTAAATATAAGTTAAAGGCGCGAGATTCATTTTATCGGCAGAAATATTGTTGTGCATTTCATCAAATAAAATAAACCGTTACATTTACAGAAATACTTAAGCATATGCTACCAACTATAAACTTTACAGAGACAGCGGCCTATAAATACCTGGCCGATCATTTCATTGACCTCAATGAGAAAAACATCAAACAACTCTTTGAAGAAGATGAAAAACGTTTTGAGAAATTCTCCCTGATCTTTGAAGACATTTTGCTGGATTATTCCAAGAACAGAATCAACGATGAAACGATTGCATTGCTGATTCAGCTAGCTAAAGAATGTAAACTGGACGAAGCCATCAAGGCGATGTTCAGCGGAGACAAAATCAACCAGACAGAAGACCGTGCAGTATTACACATCGCGCTGCGTAACCAGAGCAATACGCCTATCCTGGCCGATGGCAAAGATGTGATGGAAGATGTGAATGCCGTACTGGCAAAAATGGAGAAATTCAGTGAGCAGATCATTTCCGGATCATGGAAAGGATATACCGGTAAAGCGATTACCGACGTGGTAAACATTGGTATCGGAGGTTCAGACCTGGGCCCGGTAATGGTTACGGAAGCTTTGAAGGCCTACAAAAACCACCTCACCATGCACTTCGTTTCCAATATCGACGGAACGCATATGGCAGAGGCCCTGAAAGTTGTAGATCCGGAAACTACCTTATTCATCATCGCTTCTAAGACATTCACCACTCAGGAAACCCTAACCAACGCCAATACCGCCAAAGACTGGTTCCTGAGCAAAGGTGGTAAACAAGAAGATGTAGCTAAACATTTTGCCGCACTTTCTACCAATGCAAAAGACGTTTCGGCCTTTGGTATTGACACAGAAAACATGTTCGGTTTTTGGGACTGGGTTGGCGGAAGGTACTCTCTATGGAGTGCAATCGGATTGCCTATTGCCCTGAGCGTAGGTTTCCAGAACTTCAAAGAATTACTGGAAGGCGCACACGCCGCAGACCAGCATTTTGAACAAACACCTTTTGAAAGCAATATCCCTGTAATCCTTGGTTTACTGGGCGTGTGGTACATCAATTTCTTTGATGCAGAAACACAGGCAATATTACCGTACGACCAATACATGCACCGCTTTGCTGCCTATTTCCAACAGGGAGATATGGAAAGTAACGGTAAACATGTAGACCGCAATGGCGAGGAAGTAAGCTACGAAACCGGACCAATCATCTGGGGTGAGCCTGGAACCAACGGTCAGCATGCTTTTTATCAGCTTATCCACCAGGGCACACGTTTAATCCCATGCGATTTTATCGCTCCTGCGCAAAGTCTTAACCCAATTGGCGAACATCACCCAATTCTTCTATCTAACTTTTTTGCACAGACAGAAGCCCTGATGAATGGTAAAACAGAAGAACAGGTGGTTGAAGAATTGAAAAAGGATGGAAAAACTGATGAGGAAATCAAAAAACTCGCACCTTTCAAAATATTTGAAGGAAACAGACCTACCAACTCAATTTTATTAAAGAAAGTTACCCCACATAGCCTGGGCGCATTAATTGCGATATACGAACATAAAATCTTTGTTCAGGGAATTATCTGGAACATCTTCAGCTTTGATCAATGGGGCGTTGAGCTTGGAAAACAATTGGCGAAAAGCATCTTACCGGAATTGAAAAATGACGATGTAATTTCTTCGCACGATGCTTCCACTAACGGCTTGATCAATCAGTACAAAAACTGGAGATAATAAGCCTTAACCTTTGAGCGTTTTTATCCGTATATTGTATATTAAACCTTTACCGCGATATTTTATCTAAGTAATAACACAAAACCAATATACAGATGAAAACGCTTAAAAATATACTCATCATTGCCTTGCTGCTGATAGTGACACAGGCCAATGCGCAGACTGATAAGGCTACAACAGCCAGAATTATCGAAGCGCAGAACTACGTTTTTGTGGCTACAATGGCCTACCCGCTCAATGTATCAGACATCAACAACATCATGAGCCGTATGCCGGGTTATAACGGCGGTGGCGCCATTAACCTCAACAGTTCAAATTACGATCTTACGGTTACCAAAGACAGCGTAGTGTCTTACCTGCCCTATTATGGAAGATCCTTTACCCCCAAAATGGGCAATTCTTTTGACGACAATGGGATTAAATTTAAATCCAAAGACTTCAGTTATAAAAACACTGTCCGCAAGAAAGGCGGTTGGAATATCACCATCAAAACCAGGGATGTGAAAGACAGTTATACCTTAAACCTGCAGGTAACTGAAACCGGCTACGCCACGCTTACTGTCAACAGCAATACACAGCAGGCCATTACTTTCAATGGAAACCTTGCCGAGGTAAAACCCAAAAAGGAAAAGAATAAAGATTAAGACGGTTATTTTACAGCAGCCGGAACAAGATTTATCTGGAATAACTTGCTGAACTTTTTACCGGTTACAAAAAGGCGCTTGCCCGCGGCATCCCATGCAATCCCGTTTAATACGTCTGTGTTGAGAAATCTATCTTTTGCAGGCAAGATCCCGCTGAGGTTCAGATAACGCTCTACAGCGCCGTTTTTTGGGTTTATCACGGCGATTTTATCTGTCTGGTAGATATTCGCATAAATTTTGCCGTCTATATATTCCAACTCATTCAGCTCATTTACTTCACCGTTATTGTCGTATACATCGATGTAACTTTCTTCTTTATAATCGCTGGCATTCAAAAACCAGATGCGGTTAGTACCATCAGATTTGATCAGGCGATTGCCATCGTTCGTCAGCCCCCAGCCTTCACGGCTATTTTGATATGGAAAAGAACTTAGTTGGTTCAGTGTTTTCGAGTCGTAAACAAAGCCCGTATTTTCTTTCCAGGTCAGCATCACAATATGATCATTTACCAGTGTAGAGCCTTCAGCAAAATACTTTGCATCGATATCAAGCTTCTGTAAGGCCTTTCCGGTTTCCAGGGCAACCCATCGTAAGGTTGAGGAACCGTATTCCCCGGTGCTTTCCAGAAATTTGCCATTGTGGTATTCCAGTCCCTGTGTGTATGATGTGGTATCATGGGGATAAACATTCACAACCTTGTAACTATATTCTTCGGGTTTAATTGCCGATTTCAACACGATATTAATCGTCACCGTATCTTTTTTAGCGCCATTGTCCACTACCGCAGATATAAGCTTATAACCCAGTGATAAGTCTGCCGTTTTTATCGCAAACTCTCCCTGATCAGCTTTAGTACCAACAGATTTGCCATCCACCAGATAACTTACATTGGTAATCTTAGTCTCCGCCGGGATATCCAGCTGTACTTTAACTTCATCACCAAGCCCGTAAGTCTGTCCCTGTTCAGGAAGCTTAAAGCCAAGTACCTCAGATTTATCGCCATCCTCTTTGCAGGAGCTGAGGATCATTGCGCAAAAAAGCACAAAGTTCAGTGCTACAATAGTTGAAAGTTTAAGGGTACTACGAGTTTGGCCAAAATGCATCTTCGATATGATTAATTTTATAAATGTCTCTATTTTCAAAAACAATTGCAACAATGTCGAACCGGATCTCTCCTTGATGGTTCTTTTTCTCAATGTAAACAGCAGAAGCAAACTCCAGTTGCTTTTCCTTTTTCCAGTTCACGAAATCTTCTGGTTCCCCATAATCAACCGACCGGCGGGTTTTTACCTCTACAAAAACCAATGTATTTTGGTGAAAGGCGATCAGGTCAATTTCTGCGCGACCATATACCCAGTTTTTCTCCAGAATAACATAACCCAGTTTTTCCAGGTACTGTTGAGCCAACACCTCTCCTAACCTGCCCAGTTCATTATGTTCCGCCATTTCTATTTGATAACAACAGAACCGAGGAACTTAGAAATTTCCCGCTCTACGTTTTTGATCTGTGCGTAACGGTGCATCAGAATATCCTGATTGGCAGCATCCGTTTCGAGCTTGATTTCCTGCAGCAGGCTCAGCAGCATGCGGTCTACTTTTCTCTTCTTTAAATGGAACAGCCCCCCTAAAATTGTTGCCTTTAAATTCACCGTTTCATCACGTACGTAAATCTGATGTTTATTGTACCAGTTTTCGCTCAGCGTATAGGGCGAGGTAGACAAGGTAATTGCCAGATCGGCAATGGTACGGTCTTCACTTTTGATAAATTGATTGGCAACCGGAAGGTGGCCATTTTCGATTTCTTCTTTATAGTGTTCAATAATCAGCTTGCAGGTAGGATCTACAAAGGTGACATCCGACAGGTTCTGCATGATGAAGGAACCGATGTACATATTGTCAATGTTGTCCCAGCTCACCAGCTCATGACCAAAGGCCAGCAAGAGGCGCACAATCTCATGCTCCTGCAACTGATCGTCGTCAATTACCGTTTCTTCAACGGGTAGGTCAGGGTTAAAATTATCGTCGAAAAGGTTATCCGGCGGACCGTCCTGAAAAGGCGCTCCGGGCGAAAAATTCTGTTTTGGGGGATACTGTGTTGCCGAAGCTGCTTTTTTAAACTTAGCTGCCCTCATCTTGTTCAGCTCCGTCAGCAGCATCCGTTCTTCTACCTGGAGCAAGCGGCTGCTCTCCCGAATAAACACTGAAGCCTTAATATCATCCGGTATTTTGGCGATACTTTCTACAATATCCCTGATAATTCCCGCACGTTTGATAGGATCCGTACCTGCCTCTTTTAACAGGGTATCTGCTTTGTAAAGGATAAAATCCTTACGGTTATTCTCTATGTAAATCTTAAATGCGCCCGCACCTACCTTATGCATATAAGAATCCGGATCGTGGCCGTCAGGAAAGTTCACCACCTTCACATTCAGTCCTTCTTCCAGGATCATATCCAACCCGCGGAGCGATGCTTTAATACCTGCCGCATCACCGTCATATAAAATCGTGACGTTTTGTGTGAAACGACCAATCAGACGAATTTGCTCAACGGTAAGTGAGGTGCCTGAGGAGGCAACCACATTTTCTATTCCCGCCTGATGCACCGATAGCACATCAGCATAACCCTCTACCAGATAACAGTTATCAGCATCCCGAATTGCCTTTTTTGCCTGGAATAAACCATATAAGACATTCGACTTATGGTAAATATCACTCTCCGGCGAGTTAACATATTTGGGAACATTTTTGTCGGTTTTCAGCGTTCTGCCGCCAAAGCCAATAATTCTTCCGGTAAAGTTATGGATTGGGAACATTACCCTTCCGCGGAAGCGGTCGTAGACCTTGCCTTTATCGTTGCGAACCGACAGGCCCGTCTTTTCCAGGTATTCTTCCTTATGTCCCGCCGCTTTTGCGCTCAACAATAAGGCATCCCACTGATCGGGAGAGTAACCCAGTTCAAATTTCTTAATGATGTCTTCCCGAAAGCCGCGTTCTTTGAAATAACTAAGCCCTATTGCACGGCCCTGCTCACCCGTCCACATTTCATTCGTAAAAAAATGTGCCGCATACTGAGACACCACGTATAAACTTTCACGGGCGTTATTGGCTTCAATATTTTGTGGCGTCTGCTCACGCTCCTCCACCTCAATATTGTACTTCTGCGCCAGGTATTTCAGCGCTTCAGGATAAGAGTACTTCTCATGGTCCATGATAAAGTGGACCGAATCACCTCCTTTACCACAGCCAAAGCATTTATAGATCCCCTTGGTTACGGAAACGTGAAACGAGGGCGTTTTTTCATTATGAAAAGGACAGTTACCAATTAAACTGGTACCCCGCTTTTTTAAAGACACAAAATCACCAACAACCTCCTCAATACGGGCGGTGTCCATAATTTTGTTAATGGTATCCTGATAAATCATTAATGTTTTTTTACTTCACGAAGGGCAATAACGTATCGGCTAAGGTCTGGTTCCCTTTTGCATTCAGGTGCACACCATCCGTTGTTAAAATTCCCTTTGCAACATCTTCATTATTGTTCTGCAGGTCATATGCAGTAAACAGCTTTCTTAAATCTATCAGTGGCAATTTGTTCTTAGCTGCCAGCTGACGGATTTCCGTGGAATATTTATCCAAATCGGCATCCAGTTCATTGGCACCGTTTTTCTTCTCACCAATAACCGCAGGTGTGCAGACTACTACCTTCGCCCCACCCGTCTGGATTTTATCGATCAGCGCCTGGTAGAACTTTACAAACTTATCCTGATCTGTTCCCGTGCCATAGCTTTTCTTATGCCACACGTCGTTTACACCGATATAAATCACTACCAGATCTGGTTTTTTATTTAAAACATCATCCTCCAGGCGGAGAAACAGGTCATATACTTTATTGCCACCAATACCGGCACCAATCACCTCATATTTTGAAGAATCCAGCTTTTTCTTGATCAGATCAACATAACCACCCGGTTTGGCACCCATCTCCGTGATAGAGTCGCCAAAGAAGATGATTTTTTTAGGTTTCACTTTCATCGCGAGAATAGACACTGCAACACAGCAGATCGTAAGATACAATATAGACTTAAGGATCTTTTTCATGGTCAGAATTTTATTGATGACCCAAAGATACTAATTCCAAACCGTTTAGGTAATTGCTTTAAGTTAGGTGAATTCACAATAACAATACAACACTCGTAATTCAAGCTACCTTGCAGTCTGCAAAGTTCTATGATCCTTCCTCCAGAATTTTCATCATCGTAACTAAAGACACTATCATCACATCTTTTGACCCAGGAAAACTTTCCTTACCAGGATATACGACAAAACGCTTGGAAGCCTCAATATCTTCACATCCCAAATAAAACCCTTTGGATAAAACTGGTGTCATCGAACGTTTAATTTCAATCGCGTATCTAACATCCGGACTGAGTTCAATTACCAAATCTATTTCTGCACCATGCGAGGTACGATAAAACCAAGGGGTAATCCCCACAGGTAAACTCGACAACAGATTTTCTAAAACAAATCCTTCCCAACTTGCACCAACAACCGGATGTCCCAGTAAATCATCAATTGTTTTGAGTTGAAGTAAAGCATGAACAAGTCCACTATCCCTGATGTATATTTTAGGTGCTTTAACTAACCTTTTGCCAATATTACCTGACCATGGCCGTAAAGTACGAATCAACAATAAATCCTATAACAATTTCAGATATCTCTTAGCAGTAGGCACGCTAACACCTAAATTTGCGCCGAGCTGAGCAACATTTGTCTGTGTGCCTTGCTGATGTGCTAGCATTGTCCATAATCGTCGTAATGTAACTGCAGGAATTCGAGGTCCTAATTGTGGAATATCTCTTTCCAGATAAGTACTGATAAAGTTCATCCTCCATCTTAAACTAGCATCGTCGCTCCTTGCCAAAAAACTATCAGGAAATCCACCTCTTAACCATAATTTATCCTGCTCGTCAGAAAATTCCCGTTTGATCTCCAATGACGTAAACCCTGGGAGGTCAACATAGGGAATTCTTCCAGCCAATGTCTCGGATGATTGTTTTAAGAGATCCAAAGAAGCAGAACCAAGAATTAAAAATTGTCCAGTTCTATAGCCCTCTTTACGTCTGCGGTCTATCACGCCACGCAGAACGGCAAAAAGTTCAGGCACACGCTGAATTTCATCAAGAATAATTAACTTCCCCTTATGTAAATCAAAATATGCCTCTGGCTCCGTCAGCTTTGCCTGGTCTACCGGACTTTCTAAATCCAGATAGATTGACTCTGCATCCATAAATTCAGCAACTTCTTCGGCCAAAGTTGTTTTCCCTACTTGTCTTGGACCTAATACAGCAACAGCCGGAAATTCTTCCAGCATTTCTAAAATTTCCACTTTAATCTTCCTAATTATCATCCGTGCAATTATAACATAGAATATTCAAATTACACGGTAAAATACAAATTAAAATTCAGCAATTTATTGCTTTTCAGAACTTTAGGAAAAACGGCAAATTTTAAGGTAAAATCTGAAAATATGGGTTTTTTGATCGGAACTTGGCTGGCTTTTAAATCAATACACAAAAAAGAATTATGAACAAATGCCAATTATTATCAGCTGCAAAGCTTAATTAATCCGCCTTATAATCCTTGTGTACAATCAGAAAACTAGCCCGCTCTTCTTTTTTAAGTGGTACATTCCAATTTCCCTGATAAGTAATTTTTGATGGTAGTTTATCTTCTCCGAAATAACTCATTTCAATATTCATCTGCACATCAAAATCAAACAGCATATTGCTATACTTCATATCTACGTAGCGGCCCAGGATTTCAAAGTTGCGCTTATCAAAAATCGTTACCAGCTCTTTGATCATCAGCCCATCTTTGGTCCAGCTGCTCAGTCCATCCTTTACGCTCACGCGAAACCGGTAAACTGGAATAGAATCCAGATAGGTCCCACTTTGGAAGCCGTAATCATAGTACTGGCGCATATTTGATGTAAAGATTTCTGTTTTACTGCCTATAAACGGTATTCCCTTTACAGGCCTTCCCGGATTAAAAATCAATGTTTTCAACTTTTGTTTATAACCCGCATTGGAATCACCCTTTCCGTCAGCCGCAGGGGCATCTGGCACAAAGTCACTCGCGTAGGCATTCATAAAAATATAATCGAACATCTCCAGCGTGTATAGCTGATACTTGCCATTTTTCTTAAAAACCTTCCCTGTATCCTGTTTCACCAAGTATTCCAGTTTTACCGGTCCGCTATGGTTATGCTTAATCTTCCGGTACACCTTACCGTTAACCTTATTTTTCTTATCATAGGTATAGATTCGATTCTCTGCAACGAAGCTATACTTCTTCATCTTGCGAAAGGCCTGATAAAAAGTAGTGTCTGTGGTTACCGCTTTAATAAAAGTCTCCACACTCAGCTTCTGGGCAACGATATTCACCGTAGAATCAAGTGCAATCGTTTTGATGGTATCCGGATTAAAACGCGGGATCTGCTGTGCAAAGCCGGCATAACAAGATAGTGTCAATAATAATACAAGCAGTCCTCTTCTCATCGGGTAATTAGTTTCCAAGCTGCTTTAATGCGATATAAGCCATCAATCCCGTAGAGATCTTCAACGCATCTTCATCCACATCAAAATTAGGATGGTGAACAGAATACTTGGTGTCTTTTGCAGCATTGCCTGTACCCAAACGGTAAAAACAAGCATCCGTAACCTGAGAATAATAAGCGAAATCTTCTGCCGCCATCCAGATATCCAGATCAACAACATTTTCTGCTCCCAGGTAATCTTCTGCAGCAGCACGTGAACGTGCCGTTAGTTGCTCCTCATTAATCAGGAAGGGATAACCATCATGGATATCAAAATCACAGCTGCCACCCATGCTTTCCGCAATGCCTTCAGCCATTTTTTTCATCAGGCGTTTCGCCTCTTTACGCCAATCCTCATTTAATGTCCTGAAAGTTCCTTCCAGCTTTACTTCATTAGGAATGATATTCGTGGCCCCATTTGCCGTTACTTTCCCGAAAGAAAGAACAGTTGGCAGCCTTGGGTCTGCATTACGACTTACAATCTGCTGCAAAGCGACAATAATGTGTGCGCTGATCAACACCGGATCAATATTTTGCTGAGGCTGGGCACCATGTCCCCCTTTACCTGTTATCGTTACATAAAGTTCATCGGTAGAGGCCATATAGATACCAGAGCGGAAACCCACCTTACCAGCATCAATCAATGGCATTACATGCTGACCAATGATATGCTGTGGCTTTGGATTTTCCAGCACCCCTTCTTTGATCATGATACTCGCGCCACCAGGCAAAAGCTCTTCCCCCGGTTGAAAAATCAGCTTAATCGTTCCACCAAAACTCGCCTTCAGGCTGTTCAAAATAGATGCCGCTCCCAGCAAAGATGAAGTATGCACATCATGTCCGCAGGCATGCATAACACCAGGCTTTGTAGAAATATAGGGCTTATCATTTGCCTCAGTAATTGGCAAAGCATCGATATCACCACGCAGAGCGATCACCTGATCAGAAGGCAAATCTCCTTTGATTAATCCGACCACACCTGTATTGGCCATACTTTCAAAAAAAATACCCCAGGCCGTTAGCTTCTCTTTGATGAAAGCTGAAGTCTCAAACTCTTTAAATGAAAGCTCCGGATTGGCATGAAGATGACGGCGATAACCCACAATCTCTTCAAAAATGTTAGCGGCTAAATCTTGTATCTGCTCTTTCGTTATCATGGTGCTGGTTCTAAGCTGGGTGCATTAATTTTTGACTTGAAGATGAAGAGCGTCGCAAAAGTCGATCTCAGTTCATTCATCAGGCGTTGCGCTTCCAGGCGTGTCCTGAAATCACCCACGCGTAAATAATAATTAGGTTCTTTATAAGTAATATAACTGTTGATCTTCGGGTAAGCGGCTTTAAATTTCTGCTGGGCATTGAAGGTCTCTCTCCGGTCAGAGCCATAGAATACCTGTACCCTATAGCCCATCATCGAAATAATTGGCGCGTCTGCTGCTGCTCCGGGAGTAGCAGTGTTACGTACGGTTGCCGGCTTGTGGCTCAAAGCAATTCTTTTAGCGATGAGACTGTCTACCAGCGGATCTTTTATGATGGTAACCGTTCCTCTTTTCTGCGCAAACAGCGCAAAGGAAAAGCAACATATAATTAACGTGAAAAATAATTTCATAGGTAGGCCTTAAAAAAAGAAATGCCGATTTCTTTTTACAAAAATCGGCATTCTTTATGTGTATTACAAATTACAATCCTGCACCGTGGCAGTTTTTGTATTTTTTGCCGCTACCACAAGGGCAAGGATCGTTTCTTCCGATCGTTACTTCCTTACGGACAGGCTGCTGCGGTGCTTGCTCACGTGTATCAGCAAATTCTTGTTCAGCACCACCTGTCGCCGGAGCAAATTCAGGTTTAGATGTTTTCAATCTGCTCGGCGCCTTTGGTGCCTGTGCTTCACGCAGGTCGTCTGCCTCCTGCTGAACAGGGATACCACCTTTATATAAGAAACTTACCACTTCTTTATTTACCGCATTCAGCATGTTCTTGAACAAGTTAAACGCTTCCATTTTATAAATGATCAGTGGATCTTTCTGCTCATAAACTGCATTTTGCACAGACTGTTTCAACTCGTCCATTTCACGTAAATGCTCTTTCCACGACTCATCAATCAGTGCCAGGATAATCGTTTTCTCAAATGCCTGAGTTACCTCTCTACCATTGTTAAGGATAGATTTTTTCAAGTCTACCGGAACCTGCACACTTCTGATACCATCAGTAAACGGAACAACAATCTGCTCAATATGGGTACCACGCTCTTCAAATACCTGTGTCAATACCGGCATTGCCTGGTTAATGATATTTTCAGATTTCCTTTCGTAGAAAGTAACTGCTTCTTCAAATAATTTGTCCGTTAGCGTATGAACACTTCTGGAGTTAAATTCAGCCTCAGTGATATCTGTATCTAATGAGAAGTTTTTGATAACTTCCAGTTTGAAGCCTTCATAGTTTGCCTGGTCTTTATATTCAGACACTACATCTTCAGCAACGTCAAACACCATGTTGTTCATGTCTACATCCAAACGCTCACCGAACAATGCGTTTCTGCGTTTCGCATAAATTACCGAACGCTGAGAGTTCATTACATCATCATATTCCAGCAAACGCTTACGGATACCGAAGTTGTTTTCTTCAACTTTCTTCTGTGCACGCTCAATAGATTTGGTGATCATTGAATGCTGAATCACTTCACCATCCTCAATACCCATTTTCACCATGATGTTAGAGATACGCTCAGAACCGAATAAACGCATCAGGTTATCTTCCAGGGAAACGAAGAACTGTGAAGACCCCGGATCACCCTGACGACCGGCACGACCACGTAACTGTCTGTCTACACGACGCGACTCATGACGCTCTGTACCCACAATTGCCAAACCTCCAGCTTCTTTAACGCCAGCGCCTAATTTGATATCCGTACCACGACCAGCCATGTTGGTTGCAATGGTTACTGTTCCTGCCTGACCAGCTTCAGCTACGATATCAGCCTCTCTCTGGTGCATTTTAGCATTCAGGACGTTATGCTTGATGCCTCTTAACTTAAGCATGCGGCTCAGTAATTCAGAGATCTCTACCGAAGTTGTACCTACAAGAACTGGTCTGCCCGCCTGTGTAAGTTTAACAATCTCTTCAGCTACGGCATTATATTTTTCACGTACCGTACGGTACACGTAATCCTGCTCATCTTTTCTCGACATTACCCTATTAGTAGGGATTTCTACCACATCCAGCTTATAAATCGACCAGAACTCACCTGATTCAGTAGTTGCCGTACCTGTCATACCACATAGCTTGTGATACATACGGAAGAAGTTCTGCAGTGTTACTGTTGCATATGTTTGTGAAGCATCTTCTACTTTCACATTCTCTTTTGCTTCAATCGCCTGGTGTAAACCATCAGAATAACGACGGCCATCCATAATACGACCTGTCTGCTCATCTACAATCTTGATTTTACCTTCGTCGATGATATATTCTACATCGATCTCAAATAAAGTATAGGCTTTAAGCAACTGGTTTACCGAGTGAACACGTTCCGCTTTGATCGAGTAATCGCGCATCAGCTCATCCTTCTTCGCAATCTTCTCTTCACTTTCCAACGCAGATTTTTCAATCTCAGCAATTTCAGTTCCTACATCAGGCAATACGAAGAAATGCTCGTCTTCACCAGATTTAGTGATCAGCTCAATACCTTTTTCAGTCAACTCTACCTGGTTGTTTTTCTCATCAATATAGAAATACAGTTGAGAATCTACCTTAGGCATGTTCTTCGACTGATCAGCCATATAGCTATTTTCAGTTTTCAGGAGCACTTGTTTATTGCTTCCTTCACTTAAAAACTTGATCAGTGCTTTATTTTTCGGTAAACCACGGTGTGCTCTTAATAAAGCCAAACCACCTTCACCCTCTTCAGTTCCGGTTTTACCATCGTTAATTAATTTCTTAGCTTCATTTAAAGCTTTAGTCACATACTCACGCTGTGCATTTACCAGGCGCTCAATTCTCGGTTTCAGCTCATGAAACTCATGCTGATCTCCAAAAGGAACAGGACCGGAAATAATCAATGGGGTACGGGCATCATCAATCAAAACTGAATCGACCTCATCCACCATTGCAAAATGCAGTTTACGCTGTACCAGCTGACCCGGCTCCTGTGTCATGTTATCACGCAGGTAATCGAAACCAAACTCATTGTTCGTACCATAAGTGATATCTGCCAGGTAAGCGTCTCTGCGTTGCTGAGAGTTAGGCTCATGTTTATCGATACAATCAACACGGATACCATGGAACTCAAACAAAGGACCGTTCCACTCCGAGTCACGTCGTGCCAGGTAATCATTCACCGTTACAATATGTACACCCTGACCGGCAAGAGCATTCAGGTAGGCAGGCAATGTACTTACCAGCGTTTTACCCTCACCTGTTGCCATCTCAGCAATTTTACCATTATGTAATACGATACCACCAATCAACTGAACATCGTAATGTACCATGTTCCATTTTACGGTGCTACCTGCAGCATCCCATGAATTGGCCCAGTAGGCTTTATCACCTTCAATTTTTACGTTTGCTCTGCGCGAAGCATATTCTCTGTCATATGCCGTAGCGGTAACTTCCAGCTGATCATTTTCACTTAAACGTCTTGATGTTTCTTTGACCACCGCAAATGCCTCAGGAAGGATTTGCAATAACACTACTTCCAGTTCTTTATCTCTGTCTTTTGCAAGTACATCGATCTGGTCATAAATAGCAGTTTTGTCTGCTAAAGATAATTCTTGATTTTCGGCATCAGTTTTCAATCCGCTTATTTTACCATCGATATCGCTCAAATGTTTAGCGATAACATCTTTAAAATATACAGTCTTAGCCCGCAATTCATCATTGCTTAAAGCCGAAAGTTTAGCGTATTCTTCGTTTATTTTGATGACAAGCGGCTGGATTGCCTTAATATCTCTTTCTGATTTGCTTCCAAAAACCTTGGTTAAAAATCCTAGCATCGTATTTATGTGTGTTTATTTATTTAAAAATCATGATTTTACAACAACCAAGCCATATCAGTCGATAAGTCATTTTGGCAGTCGGCAGGGGATAAAAATACGAAATATCTTGCAAAATGCTCAGAGAGTATTACTTTATTTGGAGAGAAGCATACAAATTGTCATTCCCCTGTAAGGATTAAATAAACATTAACTATAAAATTTAGGCAAAGCGGTTATCTTTGCCGCTATGAATATCTTATTATTAGGTTCTGGCGGAAGAGAAAGCGCTTTCGCATGGAAGATCAGTCAGTCTGAACAATGTTCCAAACTATTTATTGCGCCGGGTAACGGCGGAACAGGAGCGTATGGTAAAAATGTAAACCTCAATCCAAATGATTTTGAGGCCATCAAAACATTCGTGCTGGCAGAAAGCATTAACATGGTTGTTGTCGGACCCGAAGAACCACTGGTAAATGGTATTCATGATTTTTTCGTTGGCGATGAAAAGCTTGCTGGCATTCCTGTAATCGGACCTAAAAAAGAAGGTGCAATTCTGGAAGGGAGTAAAGATTTCTCCAAGGAATTTATGGCCCGTCACGGTATTCCTACTCCGGGTTCTAAATCATTCACCAATGAGAGTCTGGCAGAAGGTTTAGCTTATCTGGAAAACCACAGTCTTCCGGTAGTGCTTAAAGCCGATGGCCTTGCAGCAGGTAAAGGGGTATTAATTTGCCAGTCTACCGCAGAAGCACAGGAAGAACTAAAATTGATGTTGGGCGGTAAATTCGGCAATGCCGGATCACTTGTCGTGATTGAAGAATACTTAACTGGCATCGAGCTTTCTGTTTTTGTATTGACGGATGGTGACAACTACCTGATCCTTCCCGAAGCAAAGGATTACAAGAAAATTGGCCAGAATGATACGGGATTAAATACCGGAGGTATGGGTTCTGTTTCACCGGTACCTTTTGCTGAGGCGAAGTTTTTGAAGGAAGTAGAAGACAGCATCATCGTCCCTACCATTCAGGGCTTGAAAAAAGACAAGATTGATTATACTGGTTTCATTTTCTTTGGATTATTCAAAGTAGGTGATAAACCAATGATCATTGAATATAACTGCAGAATGGGCGATCCGGAAACGGAGAGTGTGATCCCTAGAATTGAGAACGACCTGGTAGAGATATTTATCGCCTTGTCGAAAAAGAAACTCAACGAAGTAACGCTCAAAATCAGTCCGAAAAATGCAGCTACGGTAATGATCGTTGCCGGTGGATATCCGGGTGATTATGAAAAAGGAAAAGCCATCACAGGTATTGATAATCTTCGTAAATCCATCGCCTTTCATGCAGGCACAACGCTTGATGGCGGCGTGATCAAAAGCAATGGCGGTCGTGTGCTGGCCATTACTAGCCTTCAGGACACACAATTTGAAGCCCTGCAATCTGCTACTGCAGATGCCGCAAGGGTTTACTTCGATGGAAAATACTTCAGAGAAGATATCGGCTTTGACCTTATTTAAAAAATAGCTTTGGGAAGCGGTATTACCATACTGCTTCCCAAAGCCTTTTATTGTGCCGCAGTATTCTTTATTCCCTCCAGGTATTTCTGCGCAGCAATTACCCAATTCACATCGGGATCCAATTTAACGTCTGGTAAAACGCCTACATTGTCAATCCCCAGGCCCATCGCTATACGCCTGCTCCTGGTAGTAGCATAATACAAAGTATATGGGATCCCGCTAAAATCTGCTGTCCGCATATTAGCATAATCAAGCACTCCCGCTGTACTTTCTCCCATCAGCACCACCTTGCTGCTTTGTTTAACCCCAAGTAGAAACTCTTCTGTGGTACTTCCACAGCCTTTATTTATTAGTACGGCTACCTTTTTAGGAAAATCTTCAATTCGCTCAAAAGTTGTAGTTTCATCTTCAACAATGTTAATGAACTTTCCCTTGTTCGTCTCCATATCACGGAGTATTGCTTTGATACGCACCTGTTCATCTGCTGGGATATCCTGCATTTTCAACAACATGCTCCAGCCTTTGATATTTGAATCGGTAGCATATACATCAGTACCCACGTTCACGATCGGACCTGTATTGATATAAGGCAGAATCGGCTCATAAGAAAAATCGGAACCACCTCCATTATCCCGTAAATCAAGGATGAGGTAGGGGGTTTTTTCAAGGAGTTTTTTTTTAGCCCTGATCATGGAGTCGATATTCTTCGCATTGCGCTGATTAAATGTGCTAATTTTCATATACATCACGCTATCCGACAGAAGCCTGGCAAGCACATCATCCTTCTGCCTGCGCTCCGGGATTACCCAGCTCTCACCTTCCGGATGCCATCCGCCAAGAATATTGCCTGCCCCTGCCTGCGCAATATTTTCCGGGTTATGTTTATCGTCATATAAAATTCCCTCAAAAGTGCCTCCGACTCCCTGTTTGAGTTCCAGCTTTACCTGGCCTTTTGTCCAGAATTTATTCTTTGAACTGAGGATCACCCCTGCAAAATTCCGGTATGCATTTTTATTTTTTACCAGGGCAATTTTATAAACTGAATCCTGGCTCCAGTACACTCCCTCAATTCCTCCGGCATTTCGTAACTGATCCAATTGCTGGTCAGAAAGCGCAATCATCTCGGTTTGAGCAGCCATATGACTGACCACCTTTTGCTGGTCGGCACCGGGCAATTTCCTCAACTGAATCTGTATATGCCCGTCTCTAAAAAATTCCAGCCACTTGTTCATTAGCCCTACGCAATAGCGCGACTCTGTGATGCCTTTTGAAAGCTGCATTATGTTGCTGGTATGCTTTTCATAAGATAACCTATTTGCAGGATTCACTTTATCCGTAAATCCTGCATAATTGGCTTCAATAAAGGTCTGCAAAAACTCAAATTCCTTACTACAGTTACACGATGGCAGTTTTTCAGCACTCATTCCATTCAGATATAAAAAAATAAAAAACACCAAAATACTATTCCTTTTCCTTCTCATAAACTTGTCTCTAAATCAATTCTGATTTACTATATGGTTTAGTCCAAAACGCTTTACAATTAGAAGTGAAGTTGTTAATTAACTCTTTCTCTAAAAATCCAGAACAATCTGACTCTTGATACCCGTCTGGCAGGAGATGTAAACAATGTCCGTCCTGTTCTTTCACGCCAGACCGAAGTACGGGTATGACAAAACGATACAAGTTCTTGGTCATATATTTATATAAATATTCGGTAATACTCAGCTGATAACAATTGTTCCAATTTGCCTCCGGATTAAGTATCAGGGCAGATCGATTAATTATAGCCGACCTTATTTCTTCCAGATTCAGCATTTTCCCCGATGCATCCGTCACGAAAGCGTTCATGGTCACATCTAAAAAAATCCATCTTTGAAGCTCCCCAATAAAAACCTGGTTCACCACGTGACAATCGTTGTCCATTTTGAGGAGATTTCTTGGCTTACAGGTTATGTAGGCCGATTTGATATTCAAGGCACGCATGCAATCATGAAAAATGGTCGCTATACCCCTGCAGTTCAGCCCCAGCTCGTTGGCTTTGCAGTACATCAATTTTTCCAAACCACTGTGTCCGCTGAGATCATTCTGCGCACCATCATGCCTTAATTCCTTGTGCAACCAGCCCATAACATTCACTGCTCTTTTAACTTCACTGCCCCGGCCAGCAATTTTATCAAGGTTCAGTGTCTTTTTTACCAATTTTAGATAAGTTTCGTCGGCAGGATGATAAAAGTAATATAGTTCGTCACACTTATCAGTGCTGTACTTTTTCCCCTCTTCTAAAATTGTCAGGTAGTTGCGTCCTGCTTTTTGTGTTCTCAGCAATTCAGCAAACAGACCACCACGTACTAGCAGCTCATCAAACACATGGTCAACGGCAACCCTATTATAATCATCAAAGCCAATACTGATCGCCTTTTTCATATAATAGGTGGCCATCTCCTCTTGATTATGCCAGGCCGACAAATAGCTTAGCTTGTAATGTGCATCAATATAGAAATCGGAGAATTCCCGTCTCTTTTCCAATCGCCAACTGTCGTAGCATTCCGCAAAATCGGCCAGCGAGATACGGTAGTTTTCCAGATCATGATCTGCAAAAGACCGCTTTAAACGTTCCATAATTAAATTCGTTATCCCCATATATTCATGTTTAGCAAAGGTTATACTTATAACTTTGTCAGCGAAGCTGTGGTGATGGCAGGGCCACCAAGGTATCCCTGTAATATTTTTCTCAGAAATTCATCATGAATAAAAGCCCGGCTAGCTGTCTGCCTGAAAAGTTTAAAATCCCTGTCTATGACAAAGGAAAAAAGATGAAGAAAACTAATCATTTCCACATATCTCGGGTCATCAGAAAATTGAGCTGTCCCCGGAAGGGACAGGGTGTCTTTAAGAAAATAGGATAATAAAAGAAAACAGGACTCTGGTTCCTGAGCCTTTTTCTGTAAAAAGTTGAATGTCTTGATGACCACCTGGTAAATATTCCTGATGCCTAATTCCAGATTATCGGGATTAGCAGCATTGACGCCTACATACCGAATTAAATCCACAAGGCATAACGAACACGCCTCAAGTCCCATTTGGGGCATTCCTGAGTTCAATTTCACCCGCGCCAGATTAAACCTCTGTTGAATCCCGGCATGGAACAGAAAGTCATATCCACTTTTTTGCATTTGCATACATAAATGGATGGCCTGTTCAGATAAATGTCCGGCAGTGGTATAGTCCTGCACCTGAAAAAAATAAAATGCTTTTTTAGGCAAGGCGTAAATCAGTATCCATTGATTGGTTACCGGGCACAATACCTGAGTCAGTAGCCGGTCAGCTTCCCGCAGGTAAAAGCCCGACAAGTAAATCTTTCCCGACTTCGCCAATGACAAGGCCCGCCCATAATGGAATGTCACCACGGAATAATCCAGAAAATGCCGGGGTGATAATACAGAATGCAATGTTTTATCTAATAACACATTGAAAACAGGCTGATTCTGTACAGTGGTGACCATGTTAAAAATTTATTAATAACTGTTCTCTCGAATAATTGAGTAATTCCGTGTCGGTTAACAGATGCTTAACATCGATATTGTCATCTAATTTGTCCATATGCAACGCCACAGTCCTTTCGTACAAAAAATCTGCCTCCACGATATCCAACGGTATAACGATTTCAAATTTCAGCAATAACACCATCAAGGCATCAGGAAGAAGGGTAAAATATCCGCAGGTAATCAACTTCATCAACTCAGCGGAAACCCTGAGTACACCATGGGTTCTGGTAGAATAAATCAGGAAATCCGTAGATTCAACGTGATAGACTTCCAGTGCCAGCTGCTGTATACAGGCAGATAATTTTAACTCAATCATAACCTAAGCCGTTTCTACCGCCATTTCAAGGATCTTATTCAAAACCATGGTTTTCTTGGCGTTTTCATCAAAATTGAAGACACAATAATCTTTGCCTGCATTCTCAAGTGCCTTCTGTGAACAGCCTCCATTGCAGATCGGAAGTATCGGACATACCAGACAGGGAGGATTTTTGAACTTGATATCCAGCCGATCGTGATATTTCTCATTCCAGTCCACTTGACCATTTTTATTCAGATCGCCTTCTTTTGCTGATGAAGCGAAATTTCTGGCAGTACATTTATAAACCTCACCATTAAAATTTATCGTAGCATGGTTTTTCTTATCAGCATAACATGATCTTCTTACATTATCTGGCGACCCCCCGGAAATAGCTTTAAATCCTGCCGCCCTGAACATTTTAGCAAAAGACACTACCTGCGGACCAAGCGTCTTATCGGTTTCCTGCCATACCTTCCTGAAGGCTACTTCCAGATTTTCACGGTATTCCGGTTCCAGGGGTAATATATCCGCAAGTATACTTGTTGCACTTTTTAGGTTATCTTTTGTGTAATTAATCCTCAGGTTAACGTCAAAACCTTCCCTGCAAAGCATCATGATATTCTCAACGATCTCATCATACGACCCTCTCTTAGAATTCACAAAACGAACCTTATCATGCATGTCCCTATGTCCGTCCAGCGTAATCTGAAAGCCGTTTACATTAGTCTCTTTAAATTTCTCAACCATTTTACGGTTAATCAGGAAACCATTTGTGGTAAAAACAGACCTGAAATTAACTCCCTTACTGTCAAAATAGGATTTACAAAAAGTAAGCACTGGATCAACAACATTACTGTATTGTAGCAGTGGCTCTCCGCCAAACCATGAAAGTGCGAAATCTTTTAGATGGGGCAGATTCTGATGAACGGTTTTGATGTGCGTAATCACGTTCTCCACCATCTCCTTGTTCATTTTCGAATCTTTGATATGATCCTCATAACAATACCAGCAACTAAAATTACAGTTCATCGTAGGATTGATTGTTAGTACATAGTTCTGATCGTCAAGTAAATCAACCTGTTCCCTTAAGTGTTTTACCTTTTGAACCTCATCCTTGTCGTCTGCAACAATAAATCCGTCCTGTACCAATTTCGCATAGAACAACGGATGAATTTCCTCAAGCCCAGCAGCATCGTTATCCAACTTCGCAGCATCCAGTAAATCCTTTAAAAGCGGCTCTATCAGCAAAAAATTATTACTGAAAGCATTATAGATAAAAAATTTATTATTGTAAAAAACAATGCTATTAAACTGACTAAATTTCATACGCTCTAAGATTAAAAAGGGAGGATAAACCATGTGTTCACCCTCCCTTTATTATTAACAATGTTCATTGCACCAGATATTGTTACCATCTTCGATAACATCTTTGATTGCTCCTGAAGCGAAGCCACCTTCGATTTTACCTTGCTCATCTTCTCTGAGCTTATTGGTTTCCAAATCTTTGTTGATTTGATCCAATTTAGTTTCCTGACCTTTTTTTTCTTGGTTTGAATTTGTTTGATCTTGTGACATCGTAGTAAATTTTGTTTTAGGGCTTACTCTATTCTGGTTTTTCAGCGTCCACCATCTTGTTGCAACAATATTTTCCAGTTTATTTCTCTCTTTGTTGATGACTCAAAAGTATAGAGGCCGGAGGCTAATCCATTAATTTTTAGACCAATCAAGCCATTCTTTCGACCAATACCGTGTTAGTTACACCTATCTAACTGGTCGAAATTTCCATGTTACCCCACTTTCATGAAGCATGGCTCATTACATCATTTTTTACAGCCATATAGTCCACACCACAATCCTGGAAATAACACACATAAGTGTTGATCAGGTTGAGGCGGACTGCCGACAATCCCGGATTAGACTGCTTGATTTCGCAGGCTTTAAGGATAAATCCTGAAGGATCACTATATCGCCCCAGAGTATAAAATAAGGTCATTATTTGCCTGGTGATCATCATGTCCCCCATTGCGCCCTGAAACCTCATACTGATATCGTCCAAACCCTCAAACATGAGCTTCAGCAACACAGTAACGGCATTTTGATTCCCGTTCCTCATCATCATCAGCAAACTTTCGTTGGCTAACTGATTTATGAAAGAATTTATAATGGAGAAAGCTTCTGCCGGATAATCGGACCGGAAATGCACGAGGGAGAGGCCCGAAAAATATTCGCTGTCTGTTTTCGTACCATAAAGAAATCTCAGTGTCTCATTCACAACTTTCATGGCCGGTACCGTCTCTCTCTTGGAAAAGTAGAGCCGCGCGAGGTTATGCGTTTGTTGAACAAGGAAGAAGGAAAGAAAGTTATGCCCCTTCACAATAAGCTGGCGCAGTACATTGATGTTTTTGCTTACCAGTTCCTCTGCCTTCGCCACATCTCCTTCTTTAAACAGGAAATAAGATTTTTTTGGTAGATATATCACCTGCGCCCACAAATTTAGGTCATCCCGCTTTTCAAACTCATGAAGGATTTGTTCACCACTGTTCATACAGAGATAAGCCTGCGGACTAAAGTCCCGTTTCAAAAATTTGAAAGCCTGGTCAAACTGATGCCCTGCCAGATAAAAATCAACAATATCCGCAGCATTTAGCTCGGAGGTTAAGGCCTCATGCAGTAATACACTCTGAAATTTCATCTCGCAATGTTTGGTTAAAAGATCAATTAATTATCATCTGGCTGGACGCGGTATAAATCATCCGTGCCTCAATATTGGATACCATGTTTCCAGAATCAGCCAGCGACTGCATAATTCCGCGGATATAGCCTAAGCGATAAGGTCCGATATACTGCTGATCAGTAACCGAAGAGCTGAACGCGCTAATATTTTCAAAAAAAGATGTTAACATATAGTTGCGGTACATAAAGTCGATAAACTCGATTTCCTGCCCGTCATCATCCATCCCCACTTTAAGTCTGTAGCTTAAACCTCCCCTGAAGTCATGCTCTGCCTGTCTGATACGCGCAATCACTCCCTCACTCCAACTTTCCCACCCGGGTTTATCCACTACCAAACAAATCTGCACATCGATCTGACTCAGGTAAGGGGATGCTTCTGTCTGCCCAACCAACCATGATAGTGACTGTACCAGGCCGGCAGCAGAAAAAGCTGCGCTAGCATCAAGGATAACCACCAGTTTTTTATGCCTGAAATTTTTTGTGAGCAGCCAGACGATTGCTGACCTGAATGATGTTTCAAGCTGTCTAATTGTCAAAATACTTCCCGCCAAATCGATAAGCAGCGCAGAGCTGATAGTTTTCTGCTCAGGCAGGTAACTGTCATGCAGCCATGATTCAATTTCTCCGTTCGGCCCAACTGCCGAACAGACCATATGTTCATGTGGTTGCGCAGCAATACCTATATTAACGCTCTGCACAGCAGTGGAAGAAATAATAATGTCATTTTTGATTAAGGTGACCAACAGAGCTCCGGGCAGCTGATCAAATTGAGCAGACTGCAACTGAATTACCTGTGCAGCAGATAAGGATATAACTTTATTGGTGTTATAGGATAACACCAAATATTCTGAATTTACGACGCTATTATTCCCCGATACTTTTATAAGTTTAATAGCTGATGATAAAATAGCTCCCATACAAATAGCACTAAAAGTGAAAGATCCTATAAACCAAGGCGATCTAACTCATCCTTATTCCCCTTTGGATTTGAATTTTTACGTTTGACAGCACTGCCGCCAAAATTGTATCTGAATGATAACCTTAGACGTCGCGTATCATTCCTGCTAATACTGCGGGTAATCAATGGGGCCGCATTTGTAGTCATCAGCCGATTGTTGTCAAAGAATATATCACTTACATCCAGCTTCAGAAAAGCCCGCTTGTTCCAGATGTCCTTCTTTACGCCTACAGTTATATTGGAATATGCGCCATAATCATAAATCCCTTCCATTGATGCCGACATATAAGATGCTGAAGCCTCTGCAGACAAATTTTTGTTAATCATAAAACTGTTATAGCTGCTAATATTGAAGTAGGATTTGTCCCTTTTTAAAAGTGCGGCGGCAGAAAACGGATCAGGATATTGCAGGTTCTGATAAAAACCTGATAATCTATTGTTTGACTGCAACCATCGGCCTACCTGAACAGGAATTGTCAGGTTCACTAAAAAGAGATGCTTCTTGCGGAAGTTGTCCATTGTTTTAGTAAACTTCAGGCTGTTCTGATCATAGTACAACATTTGTGAAATGGTGTTATTGGTCAGTGTATAAACCATACTGAAGCCATATTGCTTAAAGCTTTCATAAAAGGTAAACGTATGTGCATATTCAGGCCGCAGAAAAGGATTCCCAACTCTGGTTGTGTAATTGTCAAGCAATACCACATAGGGAATAAGGTTCTCATAGGCCGGGCGGTTTATATTCCTGGCATATCCCAAAGAAGAGGTAAAATCGGCACCGGTTGTCAGATCAAACCGGATATTCGGAAAAAGGTTAAAATAAGCCGAGTCAAGCCCATTCACTACGTCATAGTCACTTTTTTCACCCCGTAGCCCTGCCTGTAACGATAAGTTACCCATTTTATGATTCAGGTTCAGATAGGCCGCTGTAATGTTCTCCCGGTACCCAAGGTTTGAAAACATCGGATCGCTGGTATCCGATACCTGACCGTCGGTAATTAGCAAAGACTGCTGGCTACTTGAATTTTTTGTGTAATTGTATTTTATCCCACCTTCCAAACTCGTCTGTTCGGAAAATATCTTAACATAGTCTGCAGAACCAGTATAGATATCAAAATTCGCCGGCGTAAAATTATTGACAGATTGAGCGATATCATTTCCGGTATAATCATATTGGCTGAACAACTGGTTCCGGCTACTAAAATAATCCGCGTAGTTGAAAGTTATTATCAGGTTTGAGCCATTAGTATCTGTTATGTTCTTGTAGAACAAGTTATAGTTGGAGAAGGTGAGTTTGTTGTTATTGTCCACTCCAATCCTCGAATTGGCTGCGGTGTCCACCCCAGTGATTGCAGTTTGCACCCCGCCCATTACGGCCGCAGTAGCATGAATCCAGTCTACACTCAGTCCGATGGTCTGATGGTTATCAATAGCCAGGTTCAGACCTCCACTGATGTTCCCTGTTTGTCTATTTCCAATCTGAAGATCCTTGGTCTGGTTCAATGTACCGTAGGCCTCCCTGCCGCTGAACAACACCCTGTTATCATAACCGGTTTCATAATGGCCAGCACGTGAGTAACCTCCGGAAAGATTGAAGTCTATTTTTTTCGAATGAACGTTTACACCTGTGTTTAAACCACCGGCAGAGCGCTTGCCCCGTGAAACATTGCCAGAGAGGTTACCATTCCAGCCTGGTTTATCCGTTTTTTTTGTATAAATTTCAATCACTCCCCCACTGGCATCAGCATCATATTTCGAAGAAGGGCTCGTTATAATTTCAATCCTGTCAATCTGATCCCCCGGGATGGATGACAAAAGATCTTCGAGCGTGGTTCCCGGCAGCTTTTTCCCATTTAGGAGTATCAAAACATTTGACTTACCCTGCATAGAAATACTGCCACCCGACACTTGAAGTGAAGGAGCCATCGAGAGAATGTTATAAGCGCTATTCCCCGCCGCCAAAACACTGGAGCCTACATTCATGATCATCCTGTCCGTTTGCTGATCAATTAATTTTTTTCGCCCGGTAACCTTCACTTCCGAAAGACTGGTAGCGTCATTTTCGAGTACGATTTTACCTAAATCCAGTTCGCTGATCACCTTGAGCTCATGCCGGTAAGGCTTGTAACTCATCATGGAAGCTTGCAGGATGTAGGTTCCGGCCGGCACATTCAGAGTAAAACGGCCATTGGCATCAGACATACCTCCTTTAATAATTGTGCCGCCAGCGTTAAGTACTGAAACTGAAACATAAGGAATCGAAATGCCCTTATCATCTGCTACAAAACCATGAATAGGCACGGTAGCTGTCTGCCCTAATGCAGCATAACAGTAAAAACCTATTAAAAATGATACAAGTATATATTTCATATTCAGACTAAAGTTTAGTTGCGGCAAAAATCATAATAGCCGCTAAGCTAGCCTAAGTCCACAAGCACTCGCACTTTTTTAGACTAATACAAATAGATTTTCGACGAAGATGGAAGGATGCGTTTACAGATAAATACTAAAGCCATCCAGGTTGGGCAGCTCAGGCTTAAGATATCTCATCAAAGAAATGCCAATGCCCGCAATGCCCCACCCGTAAGAAATATTTAATACTGGCGGGGCCTGAGTCAACGACGACCGGAATCCTGCAAACTCCGGATCATAAATAGCATATTTCGGTATTTGTAGAATCCAGTATTCCTCTGCGGCCTTGCATTCTTTTTCGCGGTTTGAAATCGCTGCTATTTTGCCAAATAACTGAGAAACCCCTGCAGCACCATAAGTAATTCCCGCATCAGGTGTATGCCCTTCCTCATGTTGCCTGTTCAAACAACAAGTAAGCACCATGTCGGCCTTCAGACGAATGGCCTGATCATTCAATACTCCGGCAGCCAGTAATAGGGCATAAGCAATACCAAGATCTCCGTAACATTGTGAAAATTGTGTGGGGCCAGCCGGTGCACCCATAAATATTGGGATAAGTCCGTCTTTTTGATTAGCCAGGTGTTTGATAACAAACCTTACAGCTCCGGTTAGCGTAGCCCGGCAGGCTTCACCGCCAATATTTTCTTTCAGCGCCAGCGCCAGAAATGTTATGTTCATTGCAGAACCATGCGGCCCGAAATATATCTTTTCCCGATTTCTCGGTGAAGTCCAGTAGAGATCGCCGTTTTTGTCTTTAAGCGAACTGTTGACTAGCCCACTGACAATCTCTTCAAGAATTCTCGTACGCCAGGGGTTATTATGATCTGCATGATAAAAGTAATGTCCTGTAGCCAGCGCTCCAGAAAACCTGCTATAATCATTTTGTTTGATCTTAACTCTAACCAGCGATACCAGTATCTCATCAAGATTGTCCAGGAAACCACTCTGTTCCATGTGCAGAAAACCATTACTGTTTACCTGCCGGAAAAAGGCGCCCAAACTGGCCAGGCGATAATCGTATGAGTCATTTTGATATTCTCTGGTATAAAATGAAGGATCAATTAGCTCAAGGCCCAGGTTCAGACATCGGGCAGCTTCAGCAAGGAATTCGTCTTGATCAGTATAACGCGCATAATAGCAGTAAAATAGACTAAGACCTAGATATCCATCATGAACGGTAAAATTTTTTACCTGATCAAAATTTTTGGGTATACATGCCGCTATATTATCTAGTATTTTTTCTAGCTGATTTTGGGAGAGTGCACTGCCTGTATTTTTTAATGCTGAACTTTTCACCCTGCAAATCAAAAGAGAACCGCTATTAATTCATTTTTTTTTAGACTAATGTGAGGGTATTATCGACAAACTTAGGTACGATAACAAAGACAGGACAGTATCTCCGATACTGCCCTGTTAAAAACGCACCCCAGTGTCTCTGAAAAGGTTACAATATCGTTTCGGTATAGGTGACAGTCCTTTTTTTATTGGCAGCTACAGAAGAGCTGTTTTTACCCGAATTCAGTTTGAGAACCACTTGTTTTTTGAGTTTTAATGTAGAATTTTTCATATGATCTTGGTTAAATTGTAAAGCAAAATAAATATTGCGAATTATTTTAGACTTTTATTTAGACGAATAGGCAGATTTTTTAGACGAAGAAGCTTTTGATATTAAAATAACTCTTTGATTTCGCTTTTGATCACGTCCCGGTAAGTTACCCCCATTACAATTTCTTCGTCCAGACCAGTTTCAATTATATTGCCATTGATAGACTTAATAGCAGTTTTTCTAACAATACATGACCTGTTCACCCGTAGAAATATAGGAGGACAAAGTATCTCCTGCAGCCTGCTCATCGTTATGTGCGCAATTACCTTTTTATCTGGCAGAAAAACCTGCATATAGTCTTTCATTGCTTTAACCATAATAATATCTTCCAGGTGAACATGTACCAATTTCTTATCCTGTTTTATCCAGATAGAGTTTTTAACCTGATCGAGTCCTCCTGTGGCCCCAGGCTCCCCGCTAATGCGTTCCGCCTCGCTTAGCTTATTAAGCCTGCAAAGTTCCGCGACCTTATTTACCGCTTTAAAAAATCGCTCGAAAGAGATCGGTTTTAACAAATAATCACTCACATCAAGGTTAAAACCTTCTAGAGCAAAATTGGGGAAGGCAGTGGTCAGAATGATCTGCGTCTTATTATTTCTCATTACCTTCAGCATTTCCAGTCCAGTCATCTTTGGCATCTGGACATCAAGGAAAATAATATCGGGTTGCAAATTCTGTATCTCCTGAAGTGCCTCTATAGCATTATCGCACTTTTTTAAAAGCTTCAGATAGGGTACCATCCCTACAAAAGTTTCAATGATATCCTGAGCGATAGGCTCATCGTCTACTATTATTACTGTCAGGCAGTCATTCATGAGGCGCTAATATTAAGTTGAACAAAATAGGTTTTTTCAGTTTCTTTGATTGTTAAGCTGTGCTGGTCCGGATAAATTAGATCCAGTCTTCTTTTTGTATTCATAAGACCGAGCCCACCTTTAGCAACTGTTGTTTTTTCTGCATCATCATTCTCGGGCTTACTGTTTTCAATGGTAAACGAAATAACATTGCCTACCGTTTCAAGCTTTATGTTAACCCAGGCACTGCCTAAGCTGGCATTTATCCCGTGTTTGAATGCATTCTCAATAAAATTGACCAGCAAAAGCGGCGCTATTTTCAGCTGATCGTTTTCTATCCCTTTGCAGTCATAATTAATTTCCGTCCGTTTATGATGTCGCATCTGTTCCAGATCAATATAACCGGCCAAAAATTCATTTTCTCTTTTTAATGTGATGTACGACGATTTACTTTCATAAAGAGAAAATCTCAGCAGATCAGAGAGTTTTAGTATTGATGTGCTGGCCCGCTGATTATCAAGTACCAGACCGTAAATATTATTAAGTGTATTAAACAAAAAATGGGGCTGGATCTGTGAACGCAGGAAGTCGAGCTCCAGCCGCATATTTTCACTAACAAGCAGGGTGTTATTCACATTAGACTCATATGAGTTTTTGGCAAACTTTATAAAGAGCAGTAAAAGATTATAAAATATTACAACCGTGAGAACCCAGACAAAAGTGGAATATGAAAAAATATCACCGAAGGTTTTCAGCCCTCTTCTTTTACTTTGTACGCTGAAAAATTCATATTCCGGAAAATGCGCTGCAATTAGTTTCAGGGAACTGATGGTAACAAGGGCAGAGCAAACATATAGACATACGATACCTGCGGCGATTAACAACCATCTTTTTAGCTTCGTCGTGTGGTAGATTTGCAACGAGGAGAGCATGTAATGGTTCAGAAGAATCATGAGTAAGATGAGCACACTATAGATCAGCACAGGTGGTGCGGCCGGATCGGTTTTAAAAAGCGCCCTTGATGTAATTACGAACAGGGCAAAAATAAATACCCACGCAAGGAAATGAGAAATAACTCTTACTCTAAAACTTGGATATATGGAATACTTTGCACTGCTCATATCGAAACCACTCAGCCTAAATATAGCAAGAAATGATTTAATCAATTAATAAATTCTTTTTTTTAATAGTGGTCAAATAATATTTTTCCAGATAGAGATAACAACGGTACTCATAAAGGCGATGGTCCGTTTTAAACCACCTGTTAACGCTCATATGAATATAACTTTCCAGGTTGCGCCGCAGAAATGAAAGCGACAAACCAGATTCTCTGATGTAGCGACGAATTTCCAGGGCACGTTCTTCATTATAAACACTAAACCGGTTTTCAGAGAATACAGTATTCAAACTCCCCTTATCGGCCCTAAAATGACGGTCGTGTTCTATCTTCATTTCGATCCCGAATTCATCTGTAAAATAAATTTGCATTTTTGAAGCAAATGCAAGTTTAGCGGCTATATCCAATTCAAAAATGTCCAGCCAGCTATCAATATTCTGAACTGCCGCCAGCATTTTCCAATTTTCCCCAGCCACTAGTTCTTCATTCCCAAGCACGCTGAGGATGAATTTTGTATCAGCAGAAAAAATAAGTTCGGAAATTTCCATGCAAGACATACCATATCGTTCCAGTTCACGGCTATAACTGTCCAACTGAACTTTCCATATGCTCCTTTCAGCTACAGCATTGCTGATGGCTTGCTGAAAACTTCTCATGATTAAACCATAGGTATGGTCCGAAATATTCGGGACATTCATCCTTACCCGCAAATGATAGTGGGGATCGGCATACCTGATAAAGAAGAAATGATCTATCAATTGTTCTGCCTGCATTCTGGTGAGCAGTTTGCCCAGGTCAGAAATGATCTGGTCGGACAGATGTGCCCCGCAATACAATTTAAAGTAGATCCATTCGCTTCCCGGAATAAACATACGTTGCACAGCAGCCTTTTGCAGCTCAGTTACAGCCATCTTAGACTTGAGATCAGGGGATAAGCTTGTCTGATAAAGCGGTAAAACAACTTGAGTTACATAGGCCTGATCAGCTGTCTCATCAAAATGCAACCATTCTATCAGCTTAAGCGTTTGCTTCTTCTTAAATTCATCCAATAATATCAACTGGCAGGCTGGTGTTTCGATATCAATAAAAAGCTCATTGTCTCCTCTGCTGACGGCGATGAACCGTGGAAGTTCCCAATGCTTAACAAACAACAGTAATTCTTTCAACGGATCCCCGGCAATAGTTACAGCCTGGTAATCATCGGGGTAAAAAAACCATGTAGCAGGCTGCAGAATGATATTTTTATAGGTAATGCGGGGCAGGCTTTTTTTATTCGCAGACAGGTAAGCGGGATGTATGCCAATCCCTGTTCTGGATTGGTGTTGTAAGGCCGCCAGGAATCTATAAACCGCGAGTTTGCTCTGATTATAATTGTGCGCCGTCGAGAGCCTTGGAATGATCCTCTTCCCAAGTTTTCTGGAGCTAAGTATAATCGTGTTATGCTGTACAGAGACCAGGATATCGTTTATGCCTATTCGAAAATCACCCTCTAGCGAACTCCCCGCAAGATAAGGGATCTCATGAGTGCTGTTCACCAGACGCCTGAGCACGTTGCCTGTTCTCCCTTCCGGCAGGTGCACAATTTCGGCAATAATGCAGTCCTGATAAAATTCATTTTCTTTTTTTACCACTTCGTCAAACAGGGATTGCATTTCAGTATCAAGGTAGGTAAAGCGACCAAGTAAAGTCCTTGCACTTGCTCCACCAGCATGCTGTAATAGTATTTTACCCCCGGGCAATACAGAAAATATCGCCGCAAATGTTGGTGGAAGCTCCGCAATAACAGGCTTGAGACCGGCCAAATCCTTATCATTGATCTCTACAAACCGCTGTTCCCTGCATTTGCCGGCATCATCTTTTCCCTGTAGCAGAAGCTGTGGCTCATTGGGCTCTGCCGGACTATCAGCCTCATGGAGCAAAAAATTCTCTTCGGACACATTGCCTATACTGTCCATTACGGGAAATCCGACACCAAATTCTGCGTCCATAACCTCACTAAGAGGTATTGCGGCGGTATCATATTTCTCTAAAAAAATATCGATAAAAGATGCAAGATCCTTTTCATGAGTACTTGTAGCCTGGCTTAAACGTCCCAACACATCAAGGCCTTCAATCACCTGTCGGACGGTTTCTTCCGATACACCCTGATAGGAGCTGTTTTTTACCAGGTCAGCCTGGTGAAAAAACTGATCAGTAATCTCTATACCCAACAGCGTCAGCATCTCACTGATTTGGGAAATTTTTTGAAAAGGTAAAACGCCAGTAGCCGATTCAGCGAAGGTGGATATGGAAGATTGCAACAAATCGATAAGATCAAGATAAGGTAGGACAGCGGGAGACTTTTCACTAATTTCTAATAACACTTGCGTTAATTCCTCCAGTTGACGCTCACCGGTAATGCTCAGCTCAATTTCGCTAACCAGAAACTGGCTGATGATTAACTCATCCGCAAATTCTGCACGCTCTGCTGCATTGCCCTCCCCTGTCATCAGTACATCAAGCTCCTTAAACGTGATGCCCTTTTGAGCCTTATCAAATATTGTCATTAACAGCGGGGTACATGTTAACCCAATCAACTGGTAATCACGATGGTCATTTTCATCTGTGTATTCAATAAAGCGAAAATTATCCCCCAGTCTATAAAGCGAAGAGTTGGGAAAATACTTCAGATGCGGCAATATATTTGGGTCACTCTGAATACGCCCGGTCAATTTAGTAATCAAACCCATATCCACCCGTACCTCCCGTCGCTGCGAATGAAAATCATTTTCAAGGGCCTGTTCCAGAGTACTTCTACTTTTCGCAATTAGCGAAACACTGCAGCCAGCAAATAAACCGTAGGGTGTACTCCTGGAAGAAGCCCGAATCAGGTATTTCTCCAAAGACTGAAACAGTTTAGCCTTCTTATCCCCCTGCAGTTTTCCCTCCTTAAATTTTCCAATAAGCTGAAATAAAAACGGCGAAGCCCAGTATATAGCTTCAAGAAATACCGGATCATCTAATTTTCTGAGCAGTTGTCCGGGCAAATCATCTTCGGGGTCATCGATCAGGTTCTGATAAGTAAACAGCGGCGTCCTTAAAATATATTTTCCAAAATGATCAAGCATCAATAATAGTTTAAAACAGTATTGTTATAAAATTAAATAAAATATAACATTACAAAACACTACCAAATATTCTTTGAAAAATACTTTTATCATTGAGTAATATTTCTGCTTCACCTTTCATCAGCGGAAGGATCGGCAATTCTTTCCGGTTGGAAGTAAATAAGCGACCGCTCTGCAAAGAAACATATGCCAGGTGAGCATCATCTACCTGCATAGGCAATATGGAAGAGATCTTACCTTCAATATACCCGTATTCGTCAGACGGGTAATCTGCAAGATTAATACGTACCGGCTGTCCAACCTTAACATTTCCGGCGCCGTCATCCGGAAACTTCATTTTAATTTCAAACTTCGAAGTCTTCGGCACCACCCAGATCACATAATCCAGCGTGTTTTTTTCATCAATCCCATTGGAGATATAGATTTTACCGGCCATGGGTGTGACTGTCGGAGAAGTAATACCCTTTTTAAGATCCGTGTGCAAAAGCAATGTATCACCAATATTTACGCTCTGCCCATTTTTGATCAGCAACTTAAATTCCTGGCTCGCATCCTCCCTTCTTACTGTGACCTTTCCGGGCTGTTCCTTCGCCTGTACAAACACTGTGGCACTCAATGTTTCCGGAAAGCGCACATAATAAGCGATCACCATGCCAATAGTCGCCACACAGAACAGAACCGCAATTCCCCACCGGGTAATCCAATGTGGCACCTGTCCAATGATTTCTTCCATCTCATTGCTTCGTATCTCTAGTTGATTATTTGCTTCTGGCATGATCGTTCAATATTTGAGTTATGCAGCTCCTAAATCAAGCTGATTCTTTACTAATTCATAATAGTAGCCTTTAGATGCCGCCAGTTCAATGTGATTTCCATGTTCAACAATTTCCCCGTCCTTCATCACTATAATTTGATCTGCGTTCATCACCGTGCTTAGCCGGTGTGCAATAACCAGCACGGTTTTACCTTTATAAAATTCATTGAGGTTCTGCATAATCACCTTTTCATTATTGGAGTCCAGAGCGCTTGTGGCCTCATCAAAGAATAAATATTTAGGGTCTTTATAGACAGCTCTAGCAATAAAGAGCCTCTGCTTCTGCCCACCGCTCAATCCCGATCCTGTATTACCAATCCTTGTTGTAAATCCAAGCGGAAGTTTGGCGATATATTCGTGTACGTTTGCCACCTTCACTGCGCTAAACAGGCGTTCTTCATCGATGCGTTCACCGTCCACCGCAATATTTCGTGCAATAGAGTCTGAAAATATATAACCCTCCTGCATAACAGTTCCACAGCTGTCGCGCCACAATTTTGCTGAGAGCTCCTGTAAATTGTTGCCGTCAACAAGGATGTCTCCTTCAGAAGGCGGGTAAAATTTCAGCAGTAACTTCATCAATGTCGTTTTGCCACTTCCGCTCGATCCAACAATAGCCGTGATCTTGCCCTTTGGGATGTGCATATTGATATTCTTGAGCACCAGTGGCGATTTGGGCGACCCATACCGGAATGACAGGTTAGAGAGTGTGATCCCCTCTCCCCTGTTCTGGTTAAAATTATTGATAAAAATACTATGATTGATGTACAGGCCATCCGCAGCATTATAGTCGTAATTCTCTTCCATGCTACCTGCAATACCTGTAGGAGCTATATCTTCCGGCGATTCCTCTTCAGGTCGGTTGTGTATTTCACCAAGTCTGTCCAGACTAATTTTCGCATCCTGGATGCTCCGGATAAACTGGATTATCTGTGCCAGCGGATTATTCATTTGGCCAACGATGTAGGATATGCTAAGCATCACCCCCAATGAGATTTCCTGATTGATTACCAGCATGGCTGCAGTGTAGGAAATAAATATATTTTTCAACTGCGTAAAAAATGTGGCCCCTATCTCCTGATACTGTTCAAGCGCCAGACTTTTAATATTGACCTTAAATAATTTGGCTTGTATTCTTTCCCATTCCCACCTTCTTGCTTTCTGACTATTGTATAGCTTAATTTCCTGCATACCTGTAATGAGCTCATATAGACTGTTTTGATTTTCCCTGGCACGCTGGAAGCGATTATAATCAATATGCCTGCGCTGCTTCAGGAATATTGAAATCCAGATAATAGATAGCAAACTACCTACACCAAAGATCAACAGCAGGTTGATGTTATACAGTGCAAGCACAAAGGAGAATACAATCAGGTTAATTACCGAAAACAATGTGTTTAGAGTAGAGCCTGTAAGAAAGGTTTCTATACGGTGATGGTCGTTGATCCTTTGCGTAATATCACCTACATTTTTGGATTCAAAAAAACTGATGGGCAGTTTCATCAGTTTAACCAGGAAACTGGATATTATTGTGATACTGATCCTCGTACTCACATGCAACAAGATCCAGTTTCGAATCAGATCCACCGCGATACTGCCTGCAAAGAGCAGGAGCTGCGACAGTAGAATCAGGTGGATAAAACTTACATTTTTCCTGTTCACACCAAAGTCGACCAGACTTTGCGTAAGGAAAGGAAAACACATACTGATCATACTCCCTAGCAGCATTCCCAAAATAATCTGTAGAAAATACCTCTTGTAAGGTTTCAGGTAATCAAAAAGGAAGCCGAAGCCATTTTTATTCTTCTGCTTTTCCTCTCCAAGGTTATAAAATTCAGGTGTTGGCTCTATCAGAAGTGCAATGCCTTTCTCATCGGCAGTGCCAACCCAGCATTTATTGAACGTGGTTTTATCCACATATACCAGATCATGCCCGGGATCGCCGATAACCAGCTTATCATCCTTGCGGAACAGTGATTTTGGTTTTGTGTCGTACAACACAACAAAATGCTCCTGGTTCCAGTGTAAGATACAGGGAAGAGGTACCTGCTCAGTAAGCTGCTGGTAATCTATTTTGGCAACCATGGTTTTAAATCCGATTTTTTCCGCCGCGTTGCTGAGACCTAACAGACTTACACCATTTTTAGTGATGTACGAATTGGCACGCAAAAAGTCCAGGGAATATTCTTTTCCGTAAAATGCCGATACCATCTTTAAACAGGTTGGCCCACAATCCATGTAGTCCAGTTGTTTGAAATACTTCATTTTCCTTTTCCCGATAGCCATACCTCTTAAACTAAAAATTCAACAACCTGTTATTAATCATTTCCCGGCTCCGCGTTAGTCGAGGTAGTTGGCCAGTGCGTATCAACGGTGTCATTCTTGCCGCCTAAAATATCACTACCATCTATCTCAATATCCTGTGAATTGTTATCGTTCAGGATGCCCGATTCCTTAAGTTTTTCTAAATCCTCAAGTGAAAGTTTCTGCTTTTTCATATCCATTAGTTTTGTGTGAAGCGATATATTAGTTTCGAGTATTCTATCCCTTAAGCACATGATCACTAATCAGATCGGTTACCTTAATTCCCGAACTGTGAACAGATTCATGCTCATAAATAGGCGGTTTATATTCCTTAAAACCACCATAAAAAGAATCAGATCTATCTTTATCTACTTCAAATTCTGAATAGTCCTGAACACTTGAATTGCGTTTCTTTTTGCCAAACCAATTTGTAAATATTTCCATGTCTTTATTGTTTATCTAAAAATAATGGAGCATAGCGTACTGGAATAATATTTTAGACTAATGAATCCAAATTATCGACGAATACGAGCCCTTCAGCTGTGCAACGTTCTATTGCTTCACGCATAGCCCTGTTCTGGCAATCTGGGTGAGATAGTATTTGCTGAGATAGTAGTAAGCCACCAGCTCATGCTGACGCTGGTTGACTGCAAAAAGCCTGTTCATTGCCATATGAATAAGGGATGATAACAGCGACGTTAGTGAAGGTGCTCCGCTTTGTTTCTCAAGTATTATCTTCAATCCGCAAATCAGCGTTTTGCTAGCCTCAGATCTCGCAGTCAAACAATCCAAATAGGCCGGCAGGTGATCAATTGTACAATCGCAACTCATTACCTGCTTAACTTTACGCATATCCTTCCTGTATTTTTTATCCAGACTTACCTTTAAGCTTTTATCATTTTCCGTATCATGTTCCTGGTAAAAGTATGCACTGAGTGTATTCATCACCTGATATTTGGTTTCGGGTCCACAACCGAAGTCTTCCAATAAAAAATCTATACTTTGGAGTGATAGGAAAAATCTGTCTTCTGCAGCCCCATGCCGAGGAAACAACTGCAACAGTCCCGCCGCCGAAATGCTGTCAGTAAAAAAAAGTTTCTCCATCCAGCTCACTGCATTGACACCATACCGGACGGTTTCGGGCTCATAAACATCAGTGACAACTTTAGTAATAATGCCACGGGCGATATATCCGGCAATACGCATATTGAGCTCTTCAATCACTACTTTCCAGAAAACCTTGTCCACCGAATGATGAAAGCGCAGCCTGATATGTTGTGCAGGATCCTTATACCTGATAAAAAACCATTGCTCGACAGTTCCACTGGCAATCAGATCTGCACAAAGTGGGGCTATCACTTCGGCAATAATTTCATCGGCCGATCGAAAATCTACATATATTTTGAAATACAGCCACTCGGAGCCCAGCATGAAAATCACTGGTTCGACAGGTTCAGCACCCGTAATTGTATTTTTTTTTCCGGTCGCTTTGCCCATCACGCTATGTACTGGCAACAACACTTCATGAACAAATTTCATCCTTTCGCGTTGTAACAAACAATTGTCTTCAGCGAATATGAATTCATATAGAACTGCATTATGGAGTTTTAAATGATCGGCTATAATGCAAAGACTTAGGTCAGATTTTGTATTCAGCAGCAATTCATTGTCACCATCTTTTAAAACAATCAGCTCAGGAACGTTGTAGCTCAGGAGCTGCTCCTCAAAAAACATTCGAAAATTCCGTCCTTTATTTTTCCGGAGCCAATCCTTATAATCTTGACGTTTCAAGTACCATCGTGCCCTCTGAAGAAGAATTTTTTTGTAAGTCACCCTCGGGAGATAAGGCAGCCGATGAAAAGGATACCAATCCCAGCAGCTGAAAAAATTACAGTGCTGAAACTGCAGATCACCCAGAAAATGATACAGTGGCATTCCATGGCTGAAGTTGTGTGCAGTGGTGAGTCTTGGCAATATTTCCTTGCTGTGTTTCCGGGAAAACAGCACAATTTTATCATTCCTCACAGTGATCAGCAGATCATCAGGTCTGATTACCTGTTCTTGTGGTACACCAGGCCTTGTAACCAGCGGAATCTCGAAAGGCCTGAGCAGGGGACGCATAACTACGTTTCCCATCCGTGGCTCTGGTAAATGCACCACTTCTGCAAAAATCAAATCATCGCACTGCCCTTGTTCATCGTCTAAAAACTGTGATAACGCGGTGCTGAGCACTTCATTCTGGCCACAAAAACGGCTCATCAAATTCCCTGCGGTTGCCCCTCCAATATGATGCAGAGAAAAAGTATAATTGCCGGCATCAAGTTCTTCCACACCGGCGGCTATAAAACTGCCGGAAATGCAAAGGCCCGGGGGAAGTTTCACCTGCTGCCGCGATCCGGATAAGCTGAGCAAATCGGCTTCAGTTAACGTTATTCCTTCTTTCTTCAAACCAGTGGTTTTGATGCGTTCAAGCAGGTATTCATGATGTGCGACCCATTTAAAATTACCTTGTTTTTTTTTACCGGTTATTGACAGGTTTTTCAACACTGGAGCAACCTCATTGATGATATTCTTAATTTGGCCGTAACCTATTCCATACTTAGGATCGAGCGCTTCCAAAAGCGGTACCTGACGTTCACCATAACGGGCACTAAACTTTTGTTTAAAATCCCCAAGCACATCGCTAAGGGGAGTATACAGCCCCATCAGCTCTTCACAAGTGGTCACAACTTCATCAACAAGTGTTTTATTCAGGTTCAGCTTTTCACTAGGTTCAAAGGACAGGTCTTTCTGTAGCAGATTACCAGGTATATCACTAATATATTTCTGAAGTATATTGGTGATTCTGGAGTTGCTAACATTGGTCGCCTCAGCCAACTCCACCACTTTTTGTAATTCATGCATATCGGCAACCACCTCGTCCATGCCATTAGCAGCATTAATTTTTTCTATAAGGTGTTCAAAAAATGGCTTTCCAGTAACCTGAGGATAAATTTCACTGATTAGGAACTGCTGATCTATCAGGTCTGTCAAAATCCTTAATGCAACCTCCGGTAAAAGGTCCTGAGCGGATAGTCGTTCAAGCAGCACCGGGAAGGGAAGAAATTCCCGTGTCCAAATCAATACCTGTTGCAGCAAAGGAGAAACAGCTATTTCAACCTGCCGGTAGAAACTATCTGTTATACCCAGCTCATATTTGTAAAAACGGTATACCCCGCGTATTTCGCAGATACTATTGTTTGAAACATAGGACAACTGGTCCGTAAACTCGGGGTGCCTGGCAAGTGCATCAGCGAGTGCAACAGTACAAGCCATATCCAACCTTGTGTTTACCTGGAGAACATTTTGACGGTATTGCAGAGAAGACTGCTTCCAGGATATAAGTCCGTCAGTACACCCTGCCAAAAGGCCAAATGGTGTGCTTCTTGCACTTGCACGGGAAATATATTTATACAGCGAAATTAACAGCCTCGGCTCCTTGCCTGAGGGCAGTATCCCAGCCCTCCACTTTTCTACATGATCATACAGGTCAGGCGAAGCATTCTGTATCCCGGCGCGCAATGTATCCGAACACAGCAGGTGGCGTATATAGCCCCTCATCTCCTCCGGTGCGTCCCCTTCCAGATTAAATAACCTAAGAATATCCCCTAGGGGCCTTGCGGGCATCCTTAAACAAAAAAAATGGCCTGCTGTGAGATATTTGTTCATATACTTAGGCAATCAGGAGCTTTTAAACATATTTTATTCAAGGCCGAACTGGCCGCACCGATGTTTCGGGAGGATTATCTTCGCTTCCTGATTTTCCTAAGTCATATTGCTCATAAGGATCTCTTTTCCCTCCAACAATGTCGCTCAACTGGGAAACATTGCATTCTTCCATGGACAGGAATTTGTCCACATTCAATTTAACCAGTTTCTGCTTTTTCATGTCATCGCTGTTGGTAGATTAATGAAGATAATAAGCGGACTTCTCTAGAGAAAGAAATTTAGACGAAGCCTATCTATTCTTAGACGAATATGGTGGCTAGGGCTGGCCTGAGAGGAGTGCTCCAATCTAACACAAGCCTATATCAAAAAGTGACAGGGTATAATTCAAAGAAATAATGATATTGAAGGGCTGTTACTACAGTAATTTCTGATAAGTACGCCACCATAGATCGGGCATTTCGCCATTTACAGCCATGGTATAGTCTTCATAGCGGCAGGGTACCAGGTGGTAACGTTCATTCTTGGAAACACCTGTCGGGTAGGGAACCTGCATCCACCAACGGTCAGACTTTTTACTTTTCACAAAAAGCATCTCACCGGAGCCGTCGCTGATATTTGCACGGTAAATTAAATATTGTGATTTCGGATTTAAGGGAAAATCCTTCTTGCGGTTATAAAAACCATCTACAAAATACCAGGCCATTTGTGCCAGGAGCATCGCCGTCTGGCTGCTATTGTCAAAGGCCGGATTGAACTCGTAAAACCCTATGGAGGTGAGCTTATCATTTAAACCCGCATAGTGTGCTATTTTACAGGCCTGCTCGCCGTAAAAGCCATTGGGACCGGCATTCGCATTACCGCGTGCATCCGAAGAGCGGATGGCAGACATATCGAAGCTCACCATATTAGCATTTCTCATCACCGGTTCTACAGAACTAATATCATTGAGAAACTCCCCCAGACGGTGTACATCAAAGTATAGTTTATTCATCACCTTGAGACTATCCTGATTCACAAAATAAGTCTGATAGCCCACATTGCTGAAATTAAACAGGTAATTGGGCTGGTGCAGAAAAATTTTATTCAGGTAACTGTTGGAATGTGTGGTTATTTTCCCGGCATCCGCAGCATCATCCTCCAGGTCAAACTTATTGTCCACCACCACCAGATCAACTTTTTGCTCCAGGCTTTCGTAGGCCATATATTGTGCATAGGTGAGATCCTGACCGCCACCGATAACCACAGGAACTATGCCCAGGCTCATCAGTTCAGTCAACACCGTTTTCAGTGCTACATACGTATCTGAAATTTTGGCGCCGGCCTTGATGTTTCCCAGATCTACAATCCTACAGGAAAAAGCGCCTTCATTCAGCAGATAAAATTGCTCCCTGAAAAAGTCGGGGCCCAATGAACAGCCATCGTTATTCACCGCGGCACGATCTTCTTTTACGCCAACTATCGCAATATCGTATTCGTTATCACCCAATTCAGGAAATTTCCCGGTATAAAACTTGGTTTTCAATCCCAGCTGACTGGTATAAAAACCTTGTTCAGGAGTGAATTTCTCTGGACGCAAGGGTGAAAAAAAATCTGATAAGGACATATTTAGTATAATGTATGAGGTCAAATATCTATTTTTGAGACCATATATTAATGAACATCCTAAAAAAAATGCGATGATATTGGTTACCGGTGCTACAGGGTTTTTAGGATCAGAACTGATTGCTCAGCTTACCAAACAGGGAAAAAAACTTCGTGCACTCAAACGTGAGAACTCGGTTATACCCAACATTATAAAAGACAATCCATTGATAGAATGGCAAGTAGCAGACATCAATGATTTTTCTTCATTGGAAGATGCTTTTGCAGGCATCACCAGCGTTTACCATTGTGCCGCACTTGTTTCGTTCGACCCCAAAGACAAAACTGAGCTGCTGAAAGTTAATATCGAAGGCACCAGTAATGTGGCAAACTTATGTGTTGCCTACAATGCAAGATTACTTCACGTCAGTTCCATCGCCGCACTTGGCGAAGCAAAAAAAGACCAGCAGATCACAGAAGATGATTATTGGGAATATGACGCAAAGGTTCATTCCTATGCCATTTCCAAATATGAAGGCGAAATGGAAGTATGGCGAAGCATTGCCGAAGGACTCGACGCCGTGATCGTTAATCCCGCTTTGATCATCGGCCCTAATGCCGGATACGAGGGTAGCGGTGCCATTTTTAAGCTCATCAAAGAAGGGTTCTCCTACTATACTGCAGGTGCAACCGGCATTGTGGATGTGGAAGACGTAGCAAAAAGTATGATCGCCCTGATGGAAAGTGAAGTGTCTGCAGAAAGATTTACGATCTCGGCAGAAAACTACTATTACAAACAGTTTGTCTCAGAAATCGCTAAAGAATTTGGTGTAAAAGCTCCGGAGAGGGAGGCAAAACCATGGATGCTTGGCATTGCCTGGCGTGCGGCACGGCTGTCGTCCATTTTCACCGGAAAAGCGGCAGCTTTAACTAGCGATGCCGCCCGCAGCAGTGTCCATATCAGTCTATATAACAACGACAAAATCAAACAATATACAGGTATTACGTTTAAGCCCCTGCATCAGAGTATTCGGGAAGTGTGTGCAGGTTTAACCAAAATTTAAGATGAAGCAAAAGAATATTTACATTATTGATTTCGACAGTACTTTTACGCAGGTGGAAGCCCTAGATGAGCTTGCCCGCATTTCATTGAAAAAACATCCTGAAAAGGAGGCTATCTTTCAGAAAATTGAAGACCTGACTAACCTTGCGATGGAAGGGAAACTGTCCTTCAGTGAGAGTTTAGCGCAGCGGGTTAAACTGCTGGAAGCTTCAGAAGAGCATTTAAAACAGCTTATAAAACATTTAAAGAAGAAAGTTTCCAGCTCCTTCTCCCGTAATGCAGCTTTCTTTAAAAAACATGCAGATCAGGTGCTGATTGTCTCTGGCGGATTCAAAGAATTTATCACTCCTGTGGTTAGTCAGTATCATATCAAAAAAGAAAATATTTATGCCAACACTTTTGTCACCACGGGCGACGGGCAGATTATAGATTACGACCATGCCAATCCACTAAGTGAGGAGGGTGGTAAGGTTAAACTGATGCAGCAGCTAAACCTGGAAGGTGATTTGTATGGAATTGGAGATGGATATTCTGATTTCCAGCTGCGTGAGAGCGGCATGATCAAGAAGTTTTTCGCTTTTACGGAGAACATTTCCAGAGAGAGTATTGTGAGTCGCGCCGACCATGTTACGCCAAGCTTCGACGAGTTTTTATATGTAAACAATCTGCCAAGGGCGATATCTTACCCTAAAAACAGGATCCTTTGCCTAGTAATTGGCGAGGTTCCGGCAACAAGCATCGCCCTGCTTAAAAAAGATGGTTTTTCTATCCGTCATAAAGCAACACTGGAAGATAAATATGTGAAAGATGTGCATATGATCTTGATGGCCGATGGCGAAAAAATGGATCCTGAGAAGCTAAAACTCGCGGTGAAATTAAAAACGGTAGGTTACCTGGGAAATGCAAAGGCCAGTCTGGATATGGAAACCTGCACGGATATGGGGATTGTGATTTTTGAAGACCCTAAGCGGAATCCGAGAAATATAGACTTTATCCCGAAAAGGGTAATGGAGTTTATGAATACCGGCGCCACCTACCTGAGCAGTAATTTCCCTAATCTGCAATTGCCTCGTTTGGCGGGATCACACCGATTGATCCACGTTCACCATAACGTTCCGGGAATTATGGCGCAGATAAACACCGTTTTTGCAAAACATAATATCAACATCGTAGGACAATTCCTGATGACGAACACTACTATAGGTTATGCGATCACAGATGTCAATGCCGAATATGATAAAGATGTTTTTAAAGCTTTGAAGAAGATCGACCAAACTATAAAATTCAGAGTTTTATATTAACCAAAATGGACCTTACACCTGAAATACAAGACAAACTAAATAAGCTTCAGGAAAAGTATGCTGCGATGGGACAAGATATGTCCGCCTACCTCGACGGCCTGCTTTATGCTGATTTTTTAACCTATTGGGATTATATCCACTTGGACACTTTACTGAGTCTCCAGAGTCCCAAAACGCCGTTTCCGGATGAGGAAATCTTCATCATGTACCATCAGATCACTGAGCTTTATTTTAAGCTGAGCCTGCATGAGTTCAAACAGATTGCGGAACATCCGGCATTGACGGTTAAGTTTTGCACAGATCGCGTGAAAAGAATCAATGCTTATTTTAATGCGCTTGTATCTTCATTTGAAGTGATGGTGAATGGTATGGAAAAGGAGCAGTTCCTGAAATTCAGGATGTCGCTTTTACCGGCCAGCGGGTTCCAATCCGGACAATATAGAATGATTGAGATCTGCGCTACGGATTTCTCGCGGCTTGTGGACAAAAGCAAGCGGGATGAGCTGGTCAATGCCACGATCGAAGAAAAGTTTGAACACATCTACTGGAAGTTTGGCGCCACGGAACTGGCAACGGGAAAACAGACGCTGACGTTGAAGCAGTTTATCGATAAATTTGCTGCAACTTTTCTGCAGCTTATTAAAGATCGTGAACACAATAACCTGTCGGCCCTCTACCAAAAACTGGAGGCAGAAGGTGAAGATGTAACGCTGCTTGCGGAGGAACTAAAGAAGCTGGACATATTTGTCAATGTAGAATGGCCTTTGTCGCATTACAAATCTGCAGTGAGGTATCTGGAAAGAGATCCGGTAGACCTAGCTGCCACTGGTGGCACCAACTGGCAGAAGTACCTGCCTCCGCGTTTCCAGAAGCGGATTTTTTATCCTTTTTTGTGGACGGAGACGCAGCTGGAAGAATGGGGTAAAACGTGGGTATTGAATGTATTGAAAACAATTAGGGACGAAAAATAAAGTGGTTTAAAAGCTTAATTTTTTCTAATTTTGTATAGAATAAAAACTACTGACGTGATAGAGACCTTAGCTATAAAAACCACCAAAGCTGCAGCTTCCAGATTAGCTGGAACAGACATCAAAGAAATGCCTTTTGGCAAAGTTTTTACGGACCATATGTTTGTGGCCGAGTATGAAGACGGAGAATGGAAAAACTTTGAAATCCTTCCTTACGGACCGATTGAAATGAGTCCTGCGATTTCCGCTTTACATTATGGTCAAACGATTTTTGAAGGCTTAAAAGCCTATAAACAAGTGGACGGCAGTGTGAGTGTCTTCAGAGCAGACAAGAATTTTGCACGTTTCAATAAGTCGGCCACCCGCATGTCGATGGCAACGATCCCTGAAGAAATCTTTATGCAGGGCATTGAGGCGTTGATCAATATAGATAAAGCCTGGGTTCCTGATCAGGAAAACTACTCGCTGTACATCAGACCGATGATGTTCGCTACAGATCCTTATTTGGGTGTCCGTCCTTCGGAAACCTATAAATTCATCGTCCTTGCCGGTCCGAGTGCTCCTTACTACAGCAAACCGCTGAAAGTAAAAATTGAGACACATTATACCCGTTCTGTAGAAGGTGGTGTAGGTGCCGCAAAAACCGGAGGTAACTATTCTATGGCCATGCTTCCAACATCAAAAGCACAGGAAGAAGGTTTTGATCAACTGATCTGGACAGATGCCAAAGAGCATAAATATGTTGAAGAATCTGGCGCTGCCAACCTCATGTTTGTGGTAGATGGAAAGGTTCTGACACCTGAAGTACGCGAAACGATTCTGGACGGCGTAACCCGCGATACCATTATCCAACTGGCGAAAAGCCTGGGTTATGGTGTTGAAGAAAGAAGAGTTGAAATTCAGGAAGTACTGGAAGCTATCGAGAACGGCAGCCTTACCGAAGCATTTGCAGTAGGTACCGCCGCAACGGTAACTCAAATTGTAGAAATGAACTATCAAGGTAAAGCTTATCCGTTGAGCGACCCGGCAACACGCACGGTATCTACCAGTATCGCTAAAAAATTAAATGACATCCGTTACGGAGTAACTGCTGATGAATTTGGCTGGAACTGGGTAATCTAAAAGAAGGTTTTAAAATTTATATCAGGAAGAGGCTGTATCATTGAAGAAATGAGCAGCCTCTTTTTTTGGTTTATTTAACCGCCTTCATCATCTAAAAGATAAGTCTGATTTGACCAATATTCGTATAATATTTGTTATATTTGAGATATGGAAACGCGCGAAAGTCAGGAAAAAAGAGTGATTGTTGTATTTTGGAAAAATAACACGGAACATCCTTTTGAAGTGTTTTCCAATTTGAAGAACTTTTGCCTGAGCTATACGCAATTTAATTATAACACCATCAGTAATTATCTAAGCAAAGCCAAAGTCGCCTATGAAAATCAGGAAATAAGGATAGAACGCAAAAGTGTTATCTCGAGACCGCGGCCAGTTGTTAAAACTTAAACCAGGCAAATTGTCCCTGTCTTAAGGAGGGTGATGATGAAAGATGCTAATAATGAAGAGCACGATCTGGAATACTGGTTAAGCAGGCCGGTAAAAGAACGTGCTGCTGCCGTAACTTCTATTATTTCTCAGTCTTTGAAAAAAGGACAACGCATGGATAAGACGAAACTGGTAAAGAAAAATAGAAATGACGTTAGCTGAAGATTTTGAGGATTTTGTAAAATTACTTAACCAACATCAAGTGGGGTATATGGTGGTTGGCGGATATGCACTGGCTTTTCATGGAAAGCCGAGGCACACCGGTGATCTCGACATTTGGATTCATGTTTCTGAAATAAACGCTGAACGCATGTTAAAGGTGATAAGTAATTTTGGGTGTCACTTGGCTTTCAAAAGAAAGATTTTTTAACTGAAGGACTAATTAGTCAGATTGGCTACCCCCCGCTTAGAATAGATATCCTTAACATAATTGATGGTGTAAATTTCAGTGAAGCACCATTAAATATGGAAAAAATTGAACTTGAAAATGATCTGGTTATCAATTATATTGGTTTAAATGACTTAGTGATGAACAAGCAAGTCTCGGGGCGCAGACAAGATCTTACGGATGTTAAAACATTGCAAAAGTTAGCAAAGTCTAAAGCTAAGAACTCTCCCGGTATGTGAAATGCAAAAAACCACTACACCTTTCTATATAATTCACATAGTTAATAATTAATTAACATTACATCCCTAACTTTGTCGCTCAGATAACATACTTACACTGTGTACAGAATGGCGGCAAAAATGCTAACAGCGTCGAGAGCGTTCAGATCAGCAAGGGTTAAGATAAATGTTCAGGCATGTTGCGCCTTGCTGGTATTATTTTTTGCAGCCACAGGTGGCTGTAAGAAAGACAGGCAGATACCGGATTACCCGGCAGGATCCAATGAAAATATCAATAGCTGGGTATTGGACAGCCTGAAGCGTTATTATTACTGGTCTGATGCATTGCCTTCAAATCCAGACATCTCATTAGCCCCCAAAACTTTTTTTAGCTCAGTACGCTTTTCCGAAGATCGTTTCTCCTGGCTGCTGCTGCCCAGTGATCCCTCTACCAATATCATCAGTGTCCGTTCTAAATATGGCTTTGATTACAGCGTTATCCAGGACGAGTCGAGCCAGCAGGTAGTGGGTGTGGTTAAGTTTGTATTGAGTGAATCTCCCGCAGCCCGTGCCGGAATCAAAAGGGGGGATTACCTCAGCAGGATTAACGGAAAAAGGCTGAGCAAAGATAATGCTGAAAGCTTACTGGGCGATTTACTTGCCGGAAACAGTTCAATACTGACTATGGCAGATGTAAAAACTGATGCAGTTACAGAAACGGTAGACATTAACCTGTCATCCGGATTAACTTTTGAACAAGCCCCGGTCCATCAGATTATAGAGACAGGCAGCAAAAAGATAGGTTATCTCTACCTGAACAATTTTAACCGGGGACTGGCATCATCGCTTACTGCGACATTTGCGGATTTCAAAGCAGCGGGAATCACAGATCTCGTATTTGATCTTCGTTATAATTCTGGTGGAGAAGTTGCAGAGGCGGCAGGGCTATGTGCGATGATTGCTCCGGCTGTGAGTTACAACAGCCCGTTTATAATTTATAGCGGTAACAAAAACGGCGGCACCAGGAAAGAAAGTTTTGGTGAGGCCGCTACTTTCGACGGCACTGTAAATTTCAACGTGTTGTTACAGAACAATCTCAATCTGCCACGGCTTTATGTGCTCGGTACCGGAGCAACAGCTTCGGCGGCAGAGGTGGTAATCAATAACCTCAAACCTTACATGCAGGTGATACTGGTTGGCGAAAAGACAATGGGAAAAGATCAGGCTTCCTTTATGATCGCAGACCAGCGTCCGGTTAAAAAGGTAGACTGGCAAATTTATCCGATTGTTTATAAGATAGCCAATGCAAGTGGCCAGGGCGCTTATCGAAATGGGATCAGTCCGGATGTTGCGGTTGATGAGCTGGCCTACCTTCCACTGGCTCCACTTGGCAGTTTAAACGACCCATTGTTAAGCGCCGTAGTCAACCAGCAGCTTAACACTTCCAGCAGACAGTCTGCCCGACTGGCCAGGCCCGTAAAACTACTGAGTGATTCCAGAAGAAAGGCGGCTGAGCAGGCCATAGTGATAACGCATAGATAAACCTGATCCCCTTACCCTGTGATACGCGTGACAACAGACAAATTATAGCAAAGATCAAAGAATACCATGTTTTAAATAAAATAAATAATAATTTGATACTTAAACCCTAAAATATAGCTTCCATAATTTACTAAGACTTAATGTTGGCTTAAAATTAAAACTCTAATTTAGTATTGTTCTCATTTATTACCTATGTCATGAAAGATTTCGACGAAAGTATCCTGAAGCATACCATTTCCCAGTTGTGTAATGGTAATGAAGCAGCATTCAATGAAATATATTTTCTATACCGGCGGAAGGTCAAAGGTTATAGTCTCCGGCTGATCCGCAATCCAGAGGAGGCAGAAGAGCTCACCCAAATTGTGTTCATCAGGTTATGGGAGAAAAGGGCAAGTATTGATCCCGACAAAAACTTCGACGCCTTTCTATTTACTATCACAAGAAACCTGATAATGGAAGAATTTCGGCGTAAGGCCAGGTTCAGCTCTTACGAAAAGACATTAGTCAAAGATGAGCCCTCTCATGATGCCATTGACAGTTACATGGATTACCGCGATGTGATGACTGTTTCTGGCAAAGCTATAGCCTCACTGCCGGCAAAAAGTAAACAAGTATTTGAACTTTCGCGTGAGCATGGCAATAGCTATGCACATATTTCCGGAAAGCTCAACATCTCCACTAATACTGTTCACAGCCACATGGCAAAATCGCTGAAGCATATCAGGAGATACTTCTCAGTCTATTCACCGGAGACTATATTAATTTTTATTCTGATTATCAATTAGTTAAAATATAATTTCAATTTATTTGATTTTCAGGTAGACATCTCCCCTCTTCAAAACATATAGCTATAAGAAGGACAGATAGCTCGTCTTTTTTTGATAGACAATCAGGCTTATAGTGAAAAACGAGGAAGTAAAAAATTTATTTAAACGCTACCTGAACGGACAGATAGATGCCCGCGAGGAAGAACTTTTGTTCCGCCTGATCAGTGAACATGAAAATAGCGAGAGGCTATTGGAAGAACTAATGGAGCAATCGTGGCAGGCAGAGCCAGTAGAAAGAGACGAGTCTGCCGATGCCACCGCCGGACTGGCCCAAGTATGGGAGCATATTGCACAGCAAAGGCATAAAAAGAAGTATAACCTAGCCTCACTGTTTAGCTATGCAGCCTCAATCCTATTAATTTTTGGTGCTGCATTTTTTTGGTACATCAGTCGTAAACCGACCACGGTGGATGTATTTTACATTACCAAAACAACAGGTGCGGGAGAAAAGGTAAAATTGATTTTGGCAGACAGTTCTGTGGTTTACCTGAATGCCCTGAGCAGACTGAGCTACCCTGATCATTTTGAAAAAAACGGGCAGAGAGAAATCAAACTGGAGGGGGAAGCATTTTTTGAAGTAAAGCATGAGAAATCACGCCCCTTTATCGTGAGATCGGGAAAAATACAAACCTATGTATTGGGTACATCTTTCAACATCACTGCCTACCCGGAAGACAAGGTATACCAGGTGGCGGTGCGCAGCGGTAAAGTTGGTGTGGCAGAAGAAGATGGCCATGGCAAGCTGAAACATCTTTCTCTATTGACCAGAGGAGAACAGCTGAATTACTGGCTGGCAGACAGCAGGTACACAACTGTTGCGGGCAAAGCGGAAGATTATAATGCCTGGATCAATAACCGATTTATTTTCAGGAATGCCAGGCTTGCTGACATGCTGGTTTCGCTGGAAAGAAATTATAAGGTCGCCTTCAAGGTGCATGATACAAAACTAAAGGAATCACGTTTCAACGCCACCTTCGTCAATAAAAACATAAAAGAGATAATGGAACAGCTAATGGTGATGAGTAATGGCCAGCTGCACTATCATATCAACACACATCAATCATTAATTACAATTGGGGGGAGGCCGTTAATGAACTAAGCTTAAAGGTCTGTCCCCAGGAGGAGTGACCATCAGATCGATAGAATTTAAATATAACAGAACAACATATAAACCGCCCTGCGTCAACAGGACGGTTCGGAAAATGTGTTCTTAACTCGCTAAAATTAAAAACTGTATTGAACTTATGAAGTTAAGATTTTACTCTTATACTCAAGACTATTTTGTCCAAAAATCTTGCTATACGCTATTATTACTGGCATTATTGTATATCGCCAGTCCGCAGGCAGTACATGCCAAACTACAATCGAAGGACTTCGCCGACAAACGTATCAGCCTGAAGCTGAACAAGGTATCAGTACCTAAGGGATTGACCGCTTTGGAAGAGAAATCTTTCATCAGCATAAATTTTAGTCCGGCAATTTTTGCAGACACTAAACCAGTGAGCTTAGAAGTGCATGAGATGCCGCTTATAAACGTCTTAAAACTTATTCTCGCAGATACGCGGGTAACCTATAAACTAGGCGACGAAAGCACAATTTTACTTTATAAGCTACCCGATCCGGTTAAACCGGGAAAGATCAGCGGTAGAGTCGTAGACGAAAAAGGAGAATCTCTGCCTGGAGCTTCAGTACGGATTATACAGGCCGGCCGTTCCGCAACAACGGATACTGATGGCGGCTATATATTGACTGCTGATCCGGGAACATATACCCTGGAGATCAGCTATATCGGATATCAGAAAAAACAAGTAACCGGAGTGGTGGTGAAAGAAGGACAAAACACCTCATTGACGATAACGATAAAACCATCTTCGGAAAGTCTGAAGGGAGTTGTGGTAACAGCAAACTATAAAAAAGCAAGCACCGAAGGTTTACTTACCCGTCAGAAAAATGCAGCAGAGCTAAGTAATGGTATGAGTGCAGATCAGATTGCACGCACGCCAGACCGCAATATCGGAGAAACATTAAAGCGCATCAGCGGGGTATCTACGGTAGACAATAAATTTGTGGTAGTCCGTGGAATCGGGGAGCGTTACAACGTAGCAACGCTGGATGGAACCGTACTACCCAGCACCGAATCGCAGCGCCGGAACTTCTCTTTTGAAATGATCCCATCCAGTCTGGTAGATAATGTAGTGGTCAGCAAAACAATCACACCAGATATGAATGCAAGCTTTGGCGGAGGAATGATTCAAATCAACACCAAGGATATTCCCGCAGAGAATTTTTTCAACTTCACAGTTGGAACTGCTTATAATGACAAAAGTACCGGCAAAGACTTTGTCAGCCCTAAACGCGGAAAATATGACTTCTTAGGTTTTGATGACGGTCGTCGTGCTTTTCCTAAGAATTTGCAGCACACTAATCGCACTACGGCACCTAATACAACACTCAGCGAGGAAGCCTATCAAAAAATGGTAGATGACCAGAGCCGTCTTTTTACCAATGATAATTTTAGTCTGTATAAGTATAAAGCTCTTCCGCATCAGAACTACCAATTTAGTTTGGGACAGCTGATCAGTCTGGATACGCTGCATCAGGATAAACTGGGTATTACTGGTGCTTTGAGTTATCGGAATGTACAAAACATCACAGAATTCAATGACCTTCATCGTGGGAAATGGCATCTTAAGTATAACAATAGCGGAGAGTTGTACGACTATAATGTAACGGTGGGAGCGTTATTAAACGCTGGCTTGCAGCTAGGTAAAAATCGCTTTAGTTTCCGTAATACCTATACGCATTTATTTGACAATACGATCTTTCGGACAAGAGGGTTTATAGAAGACGATAGCGACAATCTTCTAAGAGATGCTCCTTCAAGAACCAGAACTACTTCAGATCCGATGTATATTAACCTCCTGCAAAACAAAATTTCTGGCCAACATCAATTACATAAGGTAAAAATTGAATGGGATGCTGCCCGTACGGCTATCGACAGGCAAGAGAAAGACATTACCACTACATTAACATCGCCAATATTGGTTGATGGAGAATACATATTGGTTAACGGTGCAGGCAGGAACAGCGAGCCGGAAGTAACACCGATGTCCAGACAAAATTATGAGAACAAAGAAACCCACTACAGCTGGAATCTGGCTGCCTCGGTACCATTTGAAATTGGCGAGCTTCATAATAGCGTTAAGTCGGGCTATTTTGGAAATCATAAAAAAGCGAATTTCAACTGGACTATCGCTCCTTTTACTTCATCCAGCAATCTGTTAGCAGACAGTCTTCGGTACATATCAATCATTGATATGCAGAAGCCGGAAAACATCGGCAAAAATGGTTATGGATATTCAATCACACCATGGGGAATTGATAACTATGCAGGAAAGAGCGAAAATCAAGCTGGATATATTATGCTGGATAACCGATTTAGGGAAAAACTGCGGTTAGTTTGGGGATTAAGAGCCGAATACTATAAATATACTGAGATTAATAATGGAAAAAGTGTCAAGGATGCCGAGACATTTACAAATAAACAGGACAAGCGATGGGTATGGCTACCCTCGGCAAACTTAACTTACAACCCCATTGCAAATATAAATTTACGGGCTGCATTTTCAAAAACAGTTATTCGCCCGGAAATGATGGATAATAGCAGATTTTTCCGTTATGATCCTGCACTGGACGCCATGACCAGCAGTGCTGGGTTATACAGTACCGGGATCAAAAGTTATGATGTTAAGGCGGAATGGTTCCCGGGTCTTGGAGAAATTCTATCAGTAGGAGGATTTTATAAGGATTTTGACAAACCGATTGAACTGACCGAGGGCGTAAGCACAAATATTTATTATGTACTCAAAAATGCGGAAAAGTCCAAAGTATACGGATTCGAGTTTGAGCTACGTAAATCGCTGTCTTTTTTAGGTGAACAGCAATGGCTGGCAGATTTCGGACTACTTGGAAACCTGACCCTACAAAAATCCAAAGTTAGATCACTCTTTTTAGAAGCTGGAACCAACCGTGAGATTCTCAGCAAGATGGAGCGCCCTATGTATGGTCAAACCCCTTATCTGATTAATACAGGTATTCAATATACAGGAAAAAAACTCGGTGTAAACCTGCTATACAACAAAAGTGGTTATAAAACATATATCGTTTCCTCAAACCCTGGTTTAATGGAATATGAAATGCCAAGGAGTCAATTTGATGCGCAAATTGGCTATAAGCTGGTACAAAGCAAGCTAGAAATCAAACTGAATGCTGGTAACGTTTTCAACAAGCGGTCGGCTTTTTACAGGAACGATGGTAGTTATCAGCAAAAAGCCAACTTCGATCCCAATAACTTTCCCAATGGATATGAGAACAGCGATAGGTTTGAGCTGAAACCAGGATTTTCTGAGAAATATGATGAAGGAGACCTGCGAACCATTACCAGAAGCTTCGGACGAACATTCAGTACTACAATTACCTATAATTTTTAAAATACAATGTCTCGAATTAACAAGATGGTAAAACTTTAAAAATGAAAGGAGCAAGATTGTCTCCGTGTAAAATGTCAAATAACGGCGGGACGTTGTGTGGTCCCGCCATAAACAAATAAAAGCTTGGGGAAGCTTCCGGCATTTACAGGAACAAGCCTGAAAATATGATATAAAAACATCTTTTGAAAAACAAAGAACCCTGATAAAGCCAAGGGCTGGATCAGCTTATACAATAATACAAAAAACCAATATAAAATTAGCAAAGAACAAACCGGGAGCGGTGAAAAAACCATAACTGTTCCACAAAAAATATCCTTATGAAAAAGAACCTATTAGCTGCCCTAACATTAGCAGTAGTTGTTTTTGCATCATCATGCAAAAAAGACAATGATTCATCAAATTCCAATTTCTCAAAACGCAGTACTACTGCAGATTACAGTGGCTTTCCAGCGACAGTACAGGCTGTAAGCGGTGATATCACCACAAACACTACCTGGACAAGTGATAAAGTTTGGGAAATCAGTGGCGTAGTTACTGTCACAAGTGGTGCTACATTGACTATTCAACCAGGAACATTCATCAAATCTTCGGCAAATGTTACTGGTGTACAAAATGGAGTATTGGTAATCGCAAGAGGTGCGAGAATTGATGCGACAGGTACTGCTGCTGCGCCAATCGTTTTCACCAGCCGTAACTTATTAGATGGTGATGCTTCAACAGTTGGTAAACCTGGTGATTTCGGTGGAGTTATTGTTTTAGGTAACGCACATGTAAATACAGGAACAAAATCTATTGAAGGCTTGAACCCAGGTAACTCTAATTTCACTTACGGCGGATCAGCTGAAGCTGATAATTCAGGTACAATTAAATATGTACGTATTGAATACGCTGGTTTCCAGTTAGCAGAAAACAATGAAGTGAACGGTTTGACCCTTGGTGGTGTAGGTAGCGGAACTACCTTAGACTATATTCAGGTATCTTACGGTCTGGATGATTCATTCGAATTCTTTGGTGGTTCAGTAAATGCTACTCACCTTCTATCGCTTGCTGCTGATGATGATAACTTTGACTTTGACAATGGTTATAATGGATCTATCCAGTACGCTATTGCTGTTGCTGATGGCAACTCTACACACAGTGTAAGTGGTACTTCAAGTGATTCGAACGGTATCGAGTCCGATAATAATGCTCCTACTGAAGATGCTACATTCAGCTTGTTACCAAAAACTCACCCAACATTGACTAACATCTCAATTATTGGTACCAATACAACTGCTGTAGCTTCAGGATTAGGTTATAAATATGGTGTGCGTAACCGTCGTGGTGCAGAGATTACTTTGAGAAACTCAATCATCACTGGTTACCCTTCAGGATTTGTATTTGATGGTACAACTCCATCATTGTCAACTTTGGCTAATAACTCCGTACATGGATTTACTATTGCTATTGACCCTGCAACTGCAGCTGCAGGAAATGTGGTTGCTACTGGTTCCCCAGCTTCTGCGTTTAATATTGCGCAACCTTGGTTCAACGCTCCTGGTTCTCCAACAACATTAGACTTCCTGGTCTCTACAGGAGTTAAAGGTGCTGTAACAAGCACTACAGGCAATTGGACTGCAACATGGACTAAATTTGTATTCTAAAATTGTGCTCTCCACCCTAAGTGGAAAAACAGCAACCGGGGCAATGATGCCCCGGTTGATTAAATCAATTTATAATAAAATGAAGATAAAATACCTACTAGTTATAATATGTATAAGCTTTATGGCTTGTAAAAAAGGAGAGCCGATCGATCAGCAGCCTCCACAATTGGTTAACTTACTGTTCACGGGCTATGTCATGACTGACACTCTTGAATTTGTAAAAAATGGAAAAGTAATCTGCACAGCTATAGACAATAATTTCAGCATGAATGGAAACTCATTTATTGCTGACGAAAATATACAGGTAAGGAAAAAGGGAGATAGTAAGGTAATCAGTGAATTTGTAATTCCGAAAAGTCCATTTTCTCAAAACCGCAAGTTTTTTTATGATGGGGCTACCCTGTCCGACAATATAGTGCTCACTGCGGTATCTGATCAGAAAAATATTGGGATGAGGTTCAGGTTTTCAACAACCTATCCTTATTTTTATGGTGGTCCTGTAGATATTGAGATCTACGAACAACAAATTGATTATAGTACTTTCAAATTTACCTATACTTCAGTCAGACTGATAAAAAATATAACCGGCGCATTCGGTGATTTCGTTGAGCTACCTGCATTGGTGAGCACTCCAGTGCTCGGAAAAAATTATATTGTAAAGGTGTATAAAGCTGGAACTACAGATTATCCATATACAGCAGAAGCAGACTATTCATGGATGGCAGATCCAGTTAACAATTATAGTTCCTCCATCAGACTTTTAGCAGGTGAAAGCGGCTTAATTTCCATCAGTGATGGTGGCTTTTATGAACAATATCTCTACGATGGGTATGAAGTAAAAGACTTCAGCAATGCTTTCAAATAGTCATTATCAATAAAAACCAACAGGCTCAGGGGATTCATCCTGAGCCTTTGTTAATTCTGCTTATCATTCTCCCTTGCGTCCCTTCTTTTCTGCCGTTCTTCCCTCCGCTCTTCCCTATCAGATTTCATCTTTTCGAACTTCGTAATCTGCGCATCAATTTCAGCCTGTTTTGCCGGAGTAAGCCCTACGCTGTATTTGATCCCCTGAAACAGGGTCTGCCAGATGAAATTAAAAAACGAGTTGGTAGGCTCCCGCTGAAAGTCAATTTCTGCAGTTACAAACTGTCCACTGGCATTCGGATTATCGGGATTAATCACCAGCGCATTTGCCAGCATAGAAATCAAGCCCTGTTTAACCAGGCGGCTTTTACCTTCCACTTTTTTGAGCAGCCCGACAGATAAATCCTTATAGGCGAAGGCAACCTTCCCTCTGGCATGCCGGTCGTTGGCATTGATATCGAAACTCAGTTTCTTAACCTCTCCGCTTTTCACTTGCACCATACCCAGGGGTTTGGTAATGCGGTTGAGTACAGAACCGTCCATATCTGTTAGCTGACCATTATAAGAAAATGCTCCGTTTTTTGCATTGAGATCAAATCGGAAGTTGACTTTCATCTTCCCCTGCCCCATCATGTAAGATTCCAGGTGCGCCAACAGGTATGGGTTTTTGGCCTTTACCCTCGCCTCATTGGTCACGTTAACAAAAGTACCAGATGTTCTTTCAAACGTGATTTTTCCTTTCTGCTGACTGTCTTTATCATACTGGGCATAACTAAAGTCTATATCATCAAGATTCAATCGCTTCACAGAAATCTGTCCTTTGAGCGATTGCAGTAGCTGATGCGGAAACTTGCCCATTCTTTCCACTCCCCTTGGCGGAAGTTCATTGTTGTTAAAAACAGAGACATATCCATTTTCTATGTTCATCTCACTCGCAGATAACACCAGTTTTTTTACATACAGTGGCAGATCTATTCCCTTCATGCTGATATTGCTCATATTGATATGAAAACGATCTTTGGCGTAACCCACCTTACGGCCAAAATCCATTTCGCTGTATCTGGGCACTAGTCCGAATTGTTTGATACGCAGAGCCCCGGTAGAAGCTTTAAACGACAATTTGCTGATACTTGCCCGATACAGGCTATCTGGTGTGGCATAGTGATAGTCATTAAGGTTTACCCATACATCTTTGAGCAAATAAAAGCGGGAGGGGTCTGTAGCGGATTGTGCATCAATCAGCCAGTCTTTCAGTGTAATATCCAGGTTATTCAGCGAGGCACTTTCGGGCACAGGGATGTTCTTATTCACGTATTTAAAAGAAACGCCTTTCAGGTCAACCGAGCGAACGCTCACCTCTTTCAGAAATTTGGAGATATATCCATAAGGAGATTTAAATGGTCTCGCGGGCCTATTTTCATTAAAATCGTACTGTTTGTTAATCATCACCACGCTGGGATGTTCAAAGAGCAACTGATCAACATTGAGCTTTTTTTCGCGGTATATCCGGATGGGATGAAAGCTCCAGATGGTCAATTTATTCAACTGTACTTCGTAGATATTGTTGGGTGCACGCTTCAGTCTGACCAATTTGTTATAAATATTGGTATCGGGAATGATCTTAACATCCAGCACAGAAGCGTTACCGAGGAGAAAGTTGGTATTGATAGTGCTGAACTCCACACGATAGAGACTGTCAGTAGAATTGAGCACCAGGTCTTTGAGTTCCCTGGTAATCGTGGGTCTGAGTTTTGCACTCAGGTACCATGACGCAGCATCAGCAGCCAGAAACAGCAAAAACACGATGCCTGCGGCCCATTTTAATACAGAAAATGTCTTTCGTGTGTTTGCGGTCATAAATCTCTTGTGTGAATTACAATATACAGTTTTTCAGGAGCAATTGTTTGTTGCCACGTTAAAGAGGTAATATCACCTATGTTATGCTAATTCTTTTCTTTTGCGGCGTTCCTTGCTGCCCGTTTTTCCTGCCTCTTCTGCTTTCGGGATTTTTTGTCGTCTGCCTTTTCCCTGCGCTCCTCCAGCTTTTTCACCACTACCTTTCTTCCTTCTGCAGGGCTTTTCATAGGTACGATCCCCAATCCCACGGTTTCACGCAAGCCCACGAAAACACTTTTCCAGAGCAGGTTAAAAAATGATGCTCCCGGTGGACGTTCAAACTCGATCTTTGCCGTACGCAACGGGTCGCCTTTTAAAGGATTCGAGTCTTTGATAATCAGGTTATTCGCCAGAAAAGTAAGCAGACCTTTCTTTTTGGCAGGCTCACCGTCCTCACCCTCTTTAAGCAAGTCCACTTTTAGGTTATTGTAATACATGTGCATGATCCCATGAGAACCAGCTTGGTTAGCCGTAACGTCAAAATCCATTTTTTGGATTTGTCCGCTCACGACCTTCACCAGTCCTAATGCTTTGGACAGGGGATTAAGTTTCACCATATCCATCTTCCCGATGTTTCCTTTAAAAGCAAAAGCACCGTTATCTGCCTTCAGGTTAAAGTCTATGCGAATATGAAGCTGTGCAGCTTTAACCAGGTAAGCATCGAGCACGGCAATGGCATGGTGGTTTTTTGCGAGAGAGACAGAATCATTTGTTACGTTATATATATTACCAGTCATCTGCTCAATATGTACTGTCCCACGCTGCTGGCTAATGGGGTTATACTCGGTGTAGGCTACCTTCACCCTTCTTAGCATCAGCGTGTCAATAGTAGTTTGTATGGGCAAACGACGCAAAGCCATGTGTGGAAAGTTGGATCCTTTGTTGGCTTTTCCAGGGGGCATTTCCCGGTTCATAAACACTTTTGCATCAGCGTTCTCAATCTTAAGCGATTGCGCATGCAGCAGCCCGTCAGTATTGAGGCTGATAAAATCTACCCCCCCAAGGGCTATTTTTGGAAAAGAAAGGTTATACCTGTCTTTCTGCGTTTTCAGCATCCTGCTAAACTGCAGATCCGGATACATCGGGATCATTTTAAGTCCTCTGATATGAATCGTTTTAGCCCTGGCCGACCCGGTAATGGTATCTACCTTGGTGGTATACATCTTATCTTTTGATACCGAATTATATCCTGCCAGTTCAAATGATACATCTTTAGTATAATAAAACCTGGTAGTATCCTCCGCGGAATGGGCATCGAGCAGAAAGTCCTTCACCTGCACGTTGAGGTGTTTCACAGAATTGAGAACAGTCCCTGTTTCGCCACTCACATAGTCAAAATCGGCATCGTCAATCTTGATTCCGTTGATGCGCACTGATTTTAAGGTTTTAGAGATCCGTTCATACAAGCTGCGCTTGTCAGACGAGGTGTCTGGCTGTTTATAAACTTTGTTATAAATCATATTAATGGAAGGGTGCTCCAGAATTATGTCATTCATTTCTATTTTTTTTTTGAAATAAACATTCCATATTCCTATTCTGCGCAGTTGAAATTTCTCTAGTTTTACCTGAAAAAGATGTGTTGGAGCTGTTCCGGATTTTCTTAAGGCATGAAAAACCGCGGTATCCGGGGCGAGCAAAATACTATCTACGGTGACACTTCCGGTAAGCAGGTTGAGATGAATATCTTTAAAATCCAACCGATAAAGGTGTTTAGAGCCTTTGTAGACCACTTCTTTGATTTTATCCGTCAAGACTGGTTTCCAGCGCAGGCTAAAATAGACGGAAAGTCCGCCAATAATAAGAGCCAGAACTAAAACAATTCCGGCGATCCATTTCCATAATTTTTGCGATCCTGACTTTTTGTGTTCCATATATTTACTATATACAAATGGCACTTCACAATGTTTGGAATGCCCTTTTTAAATTCTGCCAATTTGTCATTTAGATTAAATTTAGTATTTTTGCGCTATTAATAATGTTATCATTTATGATCGAATTAGAGCTAACAGATAAGACACACGATGAAGCACGGCAAGGGGAAGCCCTGGTGATGGATGCGCCCAAATTGCTCAATGCAAGGAAGCTATACATCGAAAGCTATGGCTGTCAGATGAACTTTGCTGATAGTGAAATTGTTGCTTCTATTCTGGTGGATCAGGGTTTTGAAACTACTGGTGATTATCATGAGGCCGATGCAATATTTATCAATACCTGCTCCATCCGTGAAAACGCAGAGCAGCGCGTAAGAAATCGCTTATCGCAGTTTGGTGCAGAAAAGCGCCGGAACCCGAAGCTGATTGTTGGCGTGCTGGGCTGCATGGCAGAACGTTTGAAATCTAAATTTCTTGAAGAAGAAAAATTAGTGGATATGGTGGTAGGCCCTGATGCCTACCGCGACCTACCGCAGCTGATTGAACAGGTTGGCGAAGGACAAAAAGCAATCAATGTTTTGCTTTCCAGGGAAGAAACTTATGCAGATATCAATCCGGTACGTTTGGGCGGAAATGGCATCACTGCATTTATTTCCATCATGCGTGGCTGCGATAACATGTGTTCTTTTTGCGTTGTTCCTTTTACCAGGGGACGTGAGCGGAGTCGCGATCCGCATTCGATCCTTGCCGAAGCACAGGATTTACACGACCGCGGTTATAAGGAAGTTACGCTGCTTGGCCAAAACGTAGATTCTTATAAATGGAAAGGCAGCGCTGAGGCAGATGATGCGTCGGAGATTATGGTGAACTTTGCCCAGTTATTAGAGAAAGTTGCATTGATCAGTCCTGAGCTGCGTGTCCGCTTTTCTACTTCGCACCCGAAAGATATCACCGACGAGGTATTATATACGATCAAAAAATACGATAACATCTGCAACAACATTCACCTGCCTGTTCAGTCTGGTAGCAGCAGAATGCTGGAATTGATGAACCGTACTTATACCCGCGAGTGGTATATCAACCGTGTGGACGCAATCAGAAATATTATTCCTGATTGTGCGATCTCTACAGATATCATTGCAGGTTTCTGTTCAGAAACTGAAGAGGAACACCAGGAGTCGCTGAGCATGATGGACTATGTAGGTTATGATTTTGCCTTCTGTTTCAGTTATTCTGAGCGTCCGGGAACACTGGCAGCAAGAAAACTGGATGATGATATTCCTGAGGATGTTAAAAAACGCCGGTTGCAGGAAATCCTCCTGAAACAACAGGAAACCTCTATGCTGAGGTTACAACAGTCTGTAGGAAAAACTGTAAGGATTTTGGTGGAAGGTTTCTCTAAAAAGTCTGACAAAGACCTATGCGGAAGAAATGACCAGAATGCGATGATTGTTTTCCCTGCAGTTGATAATGTAAAACCTGGCCAGTATGCGAATGTAGTAATCGAGCGTTGTACCTCAGCAACATTATTAGGCAGAATTGCCGATTAATTGACAAAATATTTAAAAAAACCATATTATTTTGGACGTACAGGATATTAAAAACCGATTTGGAATTATTGGTGGTTCTCCACTTTTAAACCGTGCTATTGATATTGCCAGACAGGTAGCTCCAACCGACATGTCGGTATTGATTACTGGTGAAAGCGGGAGTGGAAAGGAAGTGTTTTCACATATTATCCACCAGATGAGTACCAGAAAACATGGTGCTTTTATAGCCGTAAACTGCGGTGCTATTCCTGAAGGTACCATTGATTCGGAATTATTTGGACATGAGAAAGGTTCATTTACCGGTGCTCACGAAGCCCGTAAGGGTTATTTTGAGGTGGCCAACGGCGGCACGATCTTTTTAGATGAAGTTGCGGAGTTGCCCGTGGGTACCCAGGCACGTTTGCTGCGGATCCTGGAGAGTGGCGAATATTTACGTGTGGGTTCTTCTAAAGTACAGAAAACGGATGTGCGTATTGTGGCGGCAACCAATGTTGACGTCTATAATCGTGTAAAATCTGGTAAGTTCCGTGAGGATCTTTACTACCGTTTGAATACGGTACCCTTGCGTATTCCTGCCTTACACGAAAGGAAGGAAGATGTATTTTTGCTGTTTAGAAAATTCTCTGCAGACTTTAGCGATAAATACCGCAGTCCGGGTATCCATCTTGAACCGGATGCTATACAGATGCTGAGCAATTATAGCTGGCCGGGAAACGTAAGGCAACTGAAGAACATTGCAGAACAGGTTTGCGTGTTAGAAAAAGATCGCAATGTAACTGCAGCGGCCTTATTGAATTATATTCCCAATGAAAATGGCAGTAACCTGCCGATGCCAATCAATGGCAATACTAAGGAAGATTTTTCTGAGCGCGACATCCTGTATAAGGTTCTTTTTGATATGAAGAAGGACATGATGGACTTGAAAAAGTTGGTTGCAGAGATCATCCAAAACGGGGGAAATACCTCGCACATTATGGCCGACAACCCGCATTACATCAATCAGCTGTACCAGGAACTAGACCAGAACAACCACAACGACTCTACATTAACGATCAAGAAACCTTCACAGTCTGCCCCAGTGGATTATAATTATGCGCATGAGGCGGAGGAAATTGAAGAATCTCTTTCACTGATCGACAAAGAATCTGACCTGATCAAAAAAGCCCTGAAAAAGCACAAAGGCAAGAGGAAGTTTGCCGCACAGGAGCTTGGAATTTCGGAGCGCACTTTATACAGAAAGATTAAAGAACTGAATTTAAATTAGGATATGAGAAAAATATTCCTGCTGCTGGTATTGCCGGTAATGGCATTGTACAACTCTTGCTCGGTAAAGCTTAATGGAGCTTCTATTCCCGCTGAAATGAAAACCGTAACGGTATTGTTTTTTGAAAACAACGCTCCGCTGGTTATCCCTACTTTAAGTCAGGATTTTACCGAGGCGCTGAAAACACGTATCCGTAACCAAACCCGACTGGCGCTTAAACAGAATGATGCAGATGCAGTTTTTGAAGGCAGGATTACGGGTTATGATATTAAGCCCATCGCCTTGCAGGATAACAATCAGCCTACTGCCGGCGGAAACAGACTAACGATAAAGGTTAGCGTCAAATACACTAATAATATCAATCCAAAACAGAGTTTCGAACAATCGTTTGAGCGCTTTAAGGATTTCTATCTGGGTGGACAAAGTGTTGACGCTGTACAGCTCCAATATTTGAAAGACGTTAATTTACAGCTAACTGAAGATATTTTCAACCAGGCCTTTGCGCAATGGTAAGGAAAATCGATTGCAATTATTAACTTAGCAACGTGGAGCCGGACAAAAACATAGAACAAGAACTTGCCGATTTACTCGCTGACCCTAGAAAGGTCACTGTGGGTCATACTGCAATGTTAAATGAATTGTTGCAGGAATATCCCTATTATCAGCCGCTGCATTTATTACTCGCGAAGGCCAATCAGCAGGCAGGAGAAAATAACCACCTTACTAAAGCTGCGCTGTACACCAATGGACAGGCACTTCATCAATTTTTATTCAGCAATAGAGAAGCTGTTGAACTTAGTCCTAAAGTTGAGGATGAAGTGACAGTAGAGATTGCAAAGGATAACCCAACGGAAGAGATCATGGAAATCTACGATGAGATCTCAGAGGTTTTTCCGGTTGAAGAAGGAAAAATTCAGGAACCTGTTGATGATGCTGTTTTTGAAGAAATTGCTGAAGTAGATTATGTCAGTTATCGTCCCTTCAAGAATGGTGCGGAGGTTACAACTTCTGCAACTGGGGAACCGGAAGCTGAGGAAAAGAAGCCTGCATTGGAAGATAACTTTGTGTTTGAAAGCATTGCGTCGACAGATTTCTTCGCTTTCCAGGATAATTTTGATACAGAAGCTGTAAAGGAAGAAGAAGTACAACAGCCAGCACCTGCCCCGGTAATAGAAAATTATGATCAGGCGGCCGAAGCTGCTTCAGAAATGCAACATAGCCAGGTGAGCAATTATCATGATGAGAAGTTGCCTTATACCTTTTTATGGTGGCTGGCCAAGACACGTAAAGAACATCAAACGATTTTTCAGCCTTATGCGACCCCTAAAAAGGGAGGTTCCAATGAGCTTCAGCAGCAATACGTGGAGCATATTTTTCATGTGCAGAGCCACCTGACGGGAAATGAGCAGTTACTGGAAAGTGAAGAGCCTGCAAAACCTATGAGCAGGGACTTTGAAATCATCGATAGCTTTATCCGTAACGACCCGCAGATTTTACCACCAAATGCGGAGCAGATAGACAATGAGAACAAGGCTAAGAAAAGCGCCGAAGACCAGAACGACCTGGTATCGGAAACGCTTGCGGGCATTTACATCGAACAAATGCTTTATGACAAGGCGATAGATACTTATGAAAAATTAAGTTTGAAGTTTCCGGAAAAAAGCCGTTACTTTGCCGACCTTATCCAATCTATAGAAAAGAAAATTTAACCATTTAACATACTATGCTTTTTTTAATTATTTTATTAATCATTATTTGTGTTGCATTAGGCCTGTTTGTACTGATACAAAATCCTAAAGGCGGCGGTCTGGCTACAGGCGGTTCGGGCAGCAATATGTTCGGCGTCCAACGCACAGGAGATGTTTTAGAAAAAGGCACCTGGGTATTGTTAACCTTAGTTGTTGTGCTTTCATTGGCAGTAACTACAATCGGTAAAACTGGTGGTTCATCAGCATCGGGAAGCGGAGATTCAAAAATTCAGGAACAACTGGATAAAACTCCAACACCTTCACCAATTGGTGGCGCATTACCAGGAGCAGCTACTCCGGCAACATCTGCACCAGCACCAACTACAGATACAACGAAAAAATAAGCGTAAGCTAAATCTTATTAAGCCCGTCAGGTTCTACCCTGCCGGGCTTTTTTTATACCCTGCCAGTCTGACACGAAAACAAGAGGCCCTTAATCTATTAGCTGACAAGCCTGTGTAAATTTGTCAAGCAAATTACGGTTGGCATAGAAACTGATACAGACAAGGCGTTGAAAAAAACAAACATTAACCTTTAAATTAAACACTGATTAAGTTATGGCTTTAAACATTAAACCCATTGCAGATAGAGTAGTAGTTGAAGCTGCTCCTGCCGAAGAAAAAACTGCTTCGGGTATCTACATCCCGGATACAGCTAAAGAAAAACCTCAGCAAGGAACAGTAGTTGCAGTTGGCCCTGGTAAATATGCAGAGCAAACTGGAAACTTAGTACCATTGAGCGTTAAAGTTGGTGATGTAGTATTGTATGGCAAATATGGCGGTACCGAAATTACTTATGAAGGTAAAGAATACCTGATTATGCGTGAATCTGACCTTTACGCAGTTCTTTAATCGTTGGTTTAATCACCGGCAAATCCTACCAAAATATTTAAACAAAACATTTTATTAAAATGGCAAAACAGGTAAAATATAACGTTGAAGCACGTGACGCCCTGAAAAGAGGCGTTGATACTTTAGCTAATGCAGTAAAAGTAACCTTAGGTCCTAAAGGACGTAACGTAATTATTGATAAAAAATTCGGTTCACCAGCGATCACTAAAGATGGTGTTACAGTAGCTAAAGAAATTGAATTAAAAGACCCTATCGAAAATATGGGTGCACAGATGGTGAAAGAAGTTGCTTCAAGAACTGCAGATATCGCAGGTGACGGAACAACTACGGCAACTGTATTGGCACAGGCAATTGTAACTGCTGGTATTAAAAACGTAGCTGCTGGTGCAAACCCAATGGATTTGAAACGCGGTATCGACAAAGCAGTTTCTGCTATCGTTAGCAACTTAAAATCTCAGTCGCAAACTGTAGGTGAAGATAACAACAAAATCAAACAAGTTGCGTCTATCTCTGCAAACAACGACGAAGTGATTGGTGCGCTGATCGCTGAGGCAATGGGTAAAGTAGGTAAAGACGGTGTGATCACTGTTGAAGAAGCAAAAGGTACTGAAACTGAAGTTAAAACAGTTGAAGGTATGCAATTTGACCGTGGATACTTATCTCCATACTTTGTAACCAACGCTGATAAAATGGAAGCGGAATTAGAAAACCCTTACATTTTGATCTATGATAAAAAGATCAGCAACATGAAAGAATTGTTGCCGATTTTGGAGAAACAAGTTCAAACTGGTAAACCATTATTGATCATTGCAGAAGATTTAGACGGGGAAGCATTAGCTACATTAGTAGTGAACAAGATCCGTGGATCCCTGAAAGTTGTTGCTGTTAAAGCTCCAGGTTTCGGTGACCGTAGAAAAGCAATGTTAGAAGACTTAGCTATCCTTACTGGTGGTACAGTAATCTCTGAAGAGAGAGGATATAAATTAGAAAATGCTGACCTTACTTACTTAGGTACTGCAGAAAAAGTAATTGTTGACAAAGACAATACTACTGTAATCAATGGTGCAGGTTCTTCTGATGACATCAAAGCTCGCGTTAACCAGATCAAAGCTCAAATTGAGACTACTACATCTGACTATGATAAAGAAAAATTACAAGAGCGTTTGGCTAAATTAGCTGGCGGTGTTGCAGTTCTTTATGTAGGTGCAGCTTCTGAAGTTGAGATGAAAGAGAAAAAAGACCGTGTTGATGATGCTTTACACGCAACACGCGCTGCGGTTGAAGAAGGTATCGTTGCAGGTGGTGGTGTAGCATTTATCCGTGCTATCGAATCATTGGAAGGTATGAAAGGTTCTAATGATGACGAAACTACAGGTATCGCTATCGTTAAGCGTGCTATCGAAGAGCCATTACGTCAGATCTGTGAAAACGCAGGTATTGAAGGTTCAATCATTGTTCAGAAAGTTAAAGAAGGTAAAGCAGACTTCGGTTACAATGCTCGTACTGATGTTTACGAAAACTTAATTAGTGCTGGTGTTATTGATCCAACTAAAGTAAGTCGTGTAGCATTGGAAAACGCAGCTTCAATTGCTGCAATGTTGTTGACAACTGAATGTGTATTAGCTGATGAACAAGATGATAGTCCTGCTGGTGCTGGTATGCCTCCTATGGGTGGCGGCGGCATGGGCGGCATGATGTAAATCGCTGTACGTCTTTTTATTAATATAAAATTAAAAAAACCTGCTTCAAAAGAGCAGGCTTTTTTATGTTAAAGAAATTTCAGCTCTTTGTATTACGTATATTAGGATAGTGTAATTCTGTTACATATTTTTAAACAACGCTACAATATGAGGAAACTTCTACACACTCTCTTTACTCTCCTTCTCATCTTCATTTGTTCTCAACTGAAGGCGCAGATCACGCTCGGTACAGTTGATCCGGGACCTTATACTCCTGGGTCAAGTATTGCTGCAACTTTTACGCTGGGAAGCACTTGTATTACACGAACAAACAGATTTGACCTTTACCTTTCTGACGCTTCAGGCAACTTCGTATCCACGACACCCATTGGCACTTACAATGGTTTTTATGCCACTTTTGTAAATGGTGTAATACCAAATGGAACAGCGCCCGGAACAGGGTATAGATTGCAGGTAAGATCTACAAATCCGGCAATTTCTTCCTCAACATCGAATGCATTTACCATATCTGCGGGAAGTATCGTCACTGCCAGTGTAACTTCAGCGGCAATTAATGCAGCGAATCCAGAAACTTATGGATTTTGTGTGAATAGAACCGGAGCTAATGTATTTCTAACCAACGCCTCTACTGCCGGGGGAGCTGTAACCGCAAATATTGTTAATGAATTAACGGGTAATGCAACTCAACAAATTGTATTCAGTGGCAACGTTGAAACCTTTGTTCCGGGAGCTGCTCATTACACTATGTTTGTAAAAGTACTAATGCCTGATCTAACCGTTGCAACAAAAGCGTATTTCATTCTCAACAACGTCGTTAACACCGCATTTTCCACCACTGGTTCTGGGCTGGTTTGCCTGCCTTTAGGAGAATTATCCTACAGTGTAGATTATCAAACTTCGGGTGGTATCCAATTCAATTTTCCGGGAAACCTATATAAAATAACTTGGGGAGATGACTCTGAAGACTACTATACTCTATGTGAGCTTAAGCAGAGCGGAAATGTTACCCACAACTATACAAAATCTTCCTGTGGTAGTTCGTTCAATGGAAAGTTCAACGTATTTGGAATTAATATTAGTACACAGAGTCCATTCTGTGGGCAAATTGGCCAACCGTTATCAACCTCCGCACGAGTTGTTACTGTAACTAAAAATGAATTTACCGGACCAGCAATTGGCTGTAAAGATACACCTATCACATTTATAAACACGTCCATGCCTGGCCAAAATCAGGATGACGGTTCCGCAGACTGTGTAGATAATAATGTCAGGTACAACTGGTATGTCAATGGCCAGATCAGACTAGCTAATGTAGATAAGGCCACGCCTTTTATCACCCCATTTAATGCTACAGGCGTATACACGATCATGTTAGAATCGGTTAGTAGTGGTAATTGTCAGGGTGAAGTTTTCACCAAAACAATTTGTATTCAAAATCCGCCTCAACCTAGCTTCAGCTTCCCATCAACTACAATATGTGCTGGAAGTACATTAACACCAGCAAATAACTCAGTAATTGATAATTCTTGCACGCCCGACCGCAACTTTCGCTGGATTATTGATATCGTATCAGGTGGTGGGCCGGTTACTTTCGCTGGTGGTACAGGTTTGAATAGTGAAACTCCGCAATTCGTATTCGGTACAGCTGGCGTCTACGACGTTAGTTTAGCGATTAATACTGGCGCATGTGGTGAGGTTGTTACGGTAAAAAGGAGAGTTATTGTGAACACAACCCCAACAGCTACCCTCTCACCAAACATTGACTTATGTACTCCAGGAGCTCTCATATTCAGTGATGCAGTACCAACCAGTCCTACATTCACAACTGCTACAGGAACAAATCTAAACGAGCCGAATACTTACACTTGGACTGTATCAAGCAGTACGGGAACATATACCATCTCAGACCCAAGTGCTCAATTTCCAACGATTACTTTTAATGATTTCGCAACTTACACAGTTACATTTCAGCATACGAATAATTGCGGAGCTGCACCATTGAGAACTCAGGTAATCACTTTTATCCCATCGCCTGTAATCACCCTTCCTAGTGAGACTACAATCTGTTATATTGATCAGGCAAGCTTAGTTGCAACAGTAAGTGGTTCTTACGTTAGTGCTGCATGGTCTGGCGGAACAGCCAGTGGATTTTCGAATAGCACAAGCTTAAATACTACATATACACCTACAACTGCAGAAAGAAATGCAGGTCAGGTATTACTGACGCTAACTTTAACAACAAACCTTGCTGCGCCATGTAATACCGTTGCTAAAAGTATACTCATTAAAATCAAACCTCAAATTACTGTAACCAGTGCTTCTGCTGTTTCAATCTGTACGAATGATGCGACTAATAACGTTCCTTTAAATTATACACCAACTTCCAACAGGGCAAATACTACATTCAAATGGACTGCGACAGGCTCAGCTGGCACGAGTGGGTTTAACTCTGGCACGGGAACAATTATCAATGATGTACTGCTAAGCAGTGATGCAGTCAATCCGGGAAGTGTAACCTATACAATAATACCAGTAAATGACGGCTGTGACGGTGATCCATTCACATTGACAGTCACTGTAACCCCAAGACCAGTAATAAGTGCGACGGTGGCAGACGCTACTATCTGCAGTAACATCCGTGCGGTAATCACCTTATCATCTAACTTAGCCGGAACTACTTATACCTGGACAAGTGTTTCTACACAAGACCCTACCAATCTTGTTACCGGAAATAGTCAACAAGGAACTCCCATTGCAGCTGCTGAAATTAATGAAGAACTAACTAATAATGCAACTCAACAGGGTTCGGTAATCTATACCATTACACCGTATTCTTCAACTGGCTGTCCTGGTGCACCTGTGACAGTAACGATTAATGTTGATCCTGCATTAACTGACCCCCAAGCAGGACCGGATCAGCAAATTTGTAATTTAACTACTTATACATTGGATGGTAACTCAATCATTGTTGGAACTGGAACCTGGTCGCTGACGTCAGGACAATCAGGTGTTAGCTTTGCCAATGTTAATGATCCAAAGTCCGGAGTAACAGGGTTAGTAGCTGGTGAAACTTACGTCTTCAGATGGACAGTGACTTCAACTAGTGCATGCCTCCCGGTCTACGATGATCTATCAGTTATCGTAAATCAGCCTACCATTGCAGGTACAACCGCAGGCCCGGCAACTGTTTGTCAAGGGACGAACACTGGCACTATAACACTCTCTGGAAATACAGGAGATGTTATACGCTGGGAAATGTCTACCAATGGTGGAACAACCTGGGCGATAGCACCAAACACAACAACTACACCAAACTACGTTTACGATAATCTAACGGAGTCAACGCTATTCAGAGCTTTGGTTCAAAACGGGCAGTGTAATCCTGAAAACTCAACGACTACATTAATCACCGTCACCCCTGCAGACACAAGAGCAGATGCGGGCCCAGATCAACAATTATGTAATGCAAATACCGTAACGCTGACAGCAAACACAAGCGCACCTTTAAAAGCAGGAGAAAGTGGATTATGGGAACTGGTACCGGCAACGCCTGCAAATCCTACAGTTACCATTCAAAATCCTACCAGCCCTACAACAACAGTTACAGGTTTAGTAGCCGCACAAACCTATACCTTCAGATGGACAGTTACCGGGCCTTCTGCCTGCGGACCAACAAATGATCTTGTAGTAATTACGAAACTGCCTCCAATTGCAAATAACACTGTCAGCAGCACAAGCGCTTTGGTATGTTCGGGACAAACCATTACGGTAAACGGATCAACACCAACTGGTGGAAACGGCACTTATACTTATGTTTGGGAAAGCAGTACAGACGGTGGTAATAGCTGGTCAACCATCGCAAATCAGAATGGTCAAAACCTAACTTTCCTGATAACGGTAACTACGCAATTTAGGAGAACAGTGCAAAGTGGTGCATGTCCGGATATCAGCAACGCGTATAACATCGTTGCACAGCCGCCTATCACTAACAACACCATTTCTGCTAATCAAACCATATGTACGGGACTTGCTCCGGCACTTCTTACAGGAACCGTTCCACAGGGATCGGACGGAAACTTCAATTACCAATGGCAGTTGAGTACCGATGGTGGCAACAACTGGGCAAATATTCCTGCAGCAGTAAGCGCTACCTACCAACCTGGCATACTAACCGCAACTACACAATATAGACGTGTCGTAAGTACGATAACCTGCAACGGAGATCAGCGCAATGTGAGCAACGCGGTAATCATTACCGTTAACCCTGACGCAAGAGCAGAATTCAGCTGGACAAAAGATAAAGACTGTGCTCCATTCAATATCAACACGTCGGTGATTACCACTGTAGAATACCCGGATCGTAATGCTACCTACACTTGGTTTGCCAATGATGTTCAGATAGGAACAACACCTGCTTTCCCTGGTTACATTCTTCAAAACAGCAACGAAACGGTGACTATCAAACTTGTAGTTACACCAAGTACAGGATGTAAAACTGCCGAGCAGATCCATGTATTCAGCACCAACCAAAATGCCGCAGCAACTTACACGCAAAGTGCTACAGAAGGTTGCGGGCCATTGCTGGTTAATTTCGTAAACACATCCGCCTCTATCGGCGAAGCAACCTTCAGATGGGACTTCGGCAATGGTACAACCTCTTCTCTGGCACAACCGGGAGGCGTGACTTACCAGTCGGAACCAAACGGTAAAGACACTACCTATACGGTTACGCTCACTACAATAACTGCCTGCGGATCGGCATCAACAAGCTCTACTGTGTTTGTAAAGGCGAAACCAATTTCTGTTTTCTCGCCAAGCAGAACCGAAGGCTGTTCGCCAATGCGCGTAACATTTAGCAATACTTCTCCTGGAGGAACAAATACCTACTACTACGATTTTGGAGATGGTACGCTACTCACAAAAACCGATAAATCTTCAGTAGAACATACCTATATTGTAACCGCAACCACAGATTTCGTCGTTAAAATGATCGCCGAGAATGAATGCGGCAGGGATGAATCTTCATACGTACTTCGCGTATCTCCACAGAACATCACAGCAGAACTGGTAGTAAATGCCAATGAGAAATCGGGATGTGCACCGCTAACAGTAAACTTTATCAATAACTCAATCGGAGCCTCAAGGTTTACGTTCGACTTTGGCGATGGTGGAACGCTTAATACCAACAGACCGGGTACGGTACAACATACTTATACTCGTCCGGGAAATTATACGGTAACCATGACAGCTATCAACAGCTGTTCAGAAATTGCTACCACAGAAACTATTGAAGTGCTGCCACAGCCAGCAGCAGCTTTCGATGCAAACAACACACTAGGCTGTACTGGCCTGGCAGTGAAATTTAGCAACAGAACACAGGACGGATTTAGTTATGTATGGGATTTTGGCGACGGCACTACTTCAGACGAGTTTGAACCAACACACGTTTACAACGGCGATCAGGAATACTATACAGTTACGCTAACCGCTACAAATACATTGGGCTGCTCAATCACTGTGAGCAGGAATCAGTTTATCCATATTGTACAGCCACCAAGAGCGGCATTCAATGTAAACCCTTCTACTGTTATCAGCATCCCAAGTTATACTTTCAGATTTGAAGATGAGAGTACAAACAACCCTACCCTATGGTCATGGGATTTTGGAGATGGCACTACGTCATCCTTACAAAACCCATCGCATACCTATGCGGATACAGGAAAATATGTAGTAAACTTAAGAGTTACCAATCAGCAAGGATGTTTTACCACTACCTTTAAAACGGTAACGATTGTTGGCGTACCTGGTTACCTGTATGTACCGAATGCCTTTACGCCGGGCGACAATGTACCTGAATTAAGAATATTCAAAGCTAAAGGCTCTGGCATAAAAACCTGGAGAATGAGCGTGTTTAATAAATGGGGACAAACATTATGGGAAACCACAGAACTGAACGAAGGACAACCGGTACAGGGTTGGGATGGTATATATAATGGCGTTCCGGTTCCACAAGGGGTATACTTCTGGAAAATTGACGTTGAGTTTGTAAATGGACTGGAGTGGAAAGGAATGACCTACGACAGCAAGGCACCTAAGAAAACCGGACCTATCCACCTGATAAGATAATGGGAAGAATGAAATTGTTTACACGATATATTGCGATTGTATTTTTGATGGGCTGGACGCTTACCACATCTGCCCAGGACCATATTTATTCTCAGTTTTTCAATGCCCCACTTTATCTTAACCCTTCCCTCACGGGACAGTTTGAAGGAGATATCAGGATGAACATGATCTACCGGAACCAGTGGAGTGGTTTAAGTGGCACACTGTCCTATATCAACGCATCGGCGGATTTAAATATCCCGAATTTTGGTGGAGGGGTAGGTTTACAGTTTAACCGCAGCACTGAGGGCACGGCTTTTCTGGTGAAGAACAATATTGCAGCTTCTTATTCATATAGTGTGGGAAGCGATGATTTCGTTTTGTCCTTCGGTATTCAGGCAGGATTTACCAACAGGCAGATCAACTGGGAGAAACTGGTGTTTTCTGACCAGATAGATAATCGGCTTGGATATATTCCTGGCAGCATCAGCTCTGCACAAATGCCAGCACAGGCCAATAGGTTCTTTTTTGACCCCGCAGCGGGTGTTAACCTTGTTTATGGAAGTTTTATGGCTGGCGTAGGCATGTACCACATTAATAAACCAGATGAGTCTTTCAGCGGCGCACAGGCAAAGCTGCCGAGCAGATTTACGGTTAACGCAAGTTATCGCTTACCGCTTACCAGGAGTTATAATTATGGATCGGACGATGGCTCTTACCTGATCCCTTCTGTGGTGTACTATAAACAAGGGAATGTTTCCTCTATGAGTGCCGGTGCACAATATAAATACAAAGGTGTAAACGCCGGAGTATGGTACCGCACGGCAGGTGAAGGTGGCCCGGATGCCCTGGTAGTTTCGCTAATCTTCGACATCTTTTCGGGTGGTAAAAATGGTGAGAAGTTAAGGGTTGGGTTTAGCCACGATGCTACAACTTCGAAAATCAATTACACCAATACAAACGGAACCTCCGAAGGAAGTATCGCCTACGAAAAGTACTTCCCTAACAGCTCTAGTTACAATAAGTTTAACGGTTTACGCTGCTACGATTTCTATTAATCTGCAAAACTCTTTGTCGTGATTTTTTGTTCTCGCTTCCATGGAAGAACTCTTTGAAAACGACCACCTGCTCACACAAAGTGAAGTGATCAAGTTTATACTCACTTTTGTATTGTGTGGCGCTATTGGGATCGAGAGGGAATTGCGCGCCAAGCAGGCAGGACTTAAAACGATGGTGATGATTGGCCTGGGATCAGCGCTGTTCACGGTGCTTTCGATCAGGATCGGCGTGAATAGTCAGGACCGTATTGCATCTAACATTGTAACCGGAATTGGCTTTCTTGGAGCGGGGGTAATCTTTAGAGAAGAGAACCGGATTAAAGGATTAACCACCGCCTGTGTGATTTGGATTGTGGCAGCTATCGGTATGGCCATTGGATCTGGATATTTTGAACAGGCTGTGGGCGTAACCGGCGTAGTACTGCTGGCCCTGATATTTTTCCCCTACGTTGAAGATTTACTTGCCAGCAGATCGGCAACGCGGGAATACAGAATTGTAAAAAAATATGAGAACGAGGGACTGGACAGCTACGAAGAATACATCAAAACTTCTGGGTTAAAGCTGCACAGGGGATCGCAGGAAATGGCTGAGGGGAGGATCAGCGGCACTTGGATAGCCGTGGGAAAACCGGCAAATCACAAGAAGTTTGTTGACCATATGCTAAAGGATGAGAAAATTCTTGAATTCCACTTTTAGCAATTCTTAATTCCCTTTATCTAATTAGCTTTGTAAAATGCAAAGAGAACAAATCTCCGTATTTGATATTTTTAAGATCGGTGTAGGCCCTTCAAGTTCACACACTTTAGGCCCCTGGAGAGCCGCACAGCAATTTGTCGCTTCGCTGTCGGAAAAGTCTCTTTTGGATCAGGTTGAGCAAATTAAAATATTGCTTTACGGCTCTCTTGCAAAAACGGGTGTAGGTCACGGTACAGACATCGCTATCCTGTTAGGGATGACTGGCGCAGATCCGGTAACCTTTGACGTTAACGCCATCGACTCAACGATACAAACTATCAAAGATGAAAAACAGCTGGTTCTATCGGGCAGTCATGCCATCAACTTTGACTTTCAGGAAGACCTGGTTTTTCTCTATCTGGAAAGTCTTCCTTTTCACCCAAATGCAGTAACTTTTCAGGCTTTCCTGAATTCGGGTAAAGCTTTTTCTGAAACCTATTATTCTATAGGCGGTGGATTTATATTGAAAGATGGGGAAAGTGGTGCCGATAAAGAACAGGTAGATTTGCCTTTCCCTATTGAAAAAGCAGGCGACTTATTGCATTGGTGCCTGACTACGGGACTCAAAGTTTCTGAAGTGGTGATGGAGAATGAACTGGCCTGGAGAACGGAAGCGGATACAAAAAAAGGAATCTTGCAGCATTTCAACGTGATGAAAGAATGTACGTTCAGGGGATGTCATTCTGGGGGCTTCTTGCCCGGTGGATTAAACGTTGGGAGAAGAGCTGCAGCACTCAACAAAAGGCTGATTGCAGGAAAAAGTTATACGGATTATGAAAGCTGGATTGCAGCGATCAGGACTGGCGGGAATAGCTTTAACTATACACTGGACTGGGTGAGTTGTTTCGCACTGGCAGTAAATGAAGAGAATGCCTCTTTTGGTCGGGTGGTTACGGCACCTACAAATGGCGCGGCAGGTGTTATTCCTGCAGTATTACAATATTACATCGCTTTCTGTGATGGATTCAAAGAGGAGAAAATCATTCAGTTTATCGCCTGTGCTTCAGAAATTGGCAGTATCTTCAAAAAAGGAGCTACCATATCTGCGGCAATGGGTGGCTGTCAGGCAGAAATCGGCGTATCATCAGCAATGGCTGCTGCCGCATTGACGGAATGTCTGGGTGGCTCACAGCGACAGGTGATGATGGCTGCTGAGATTGCCATGGAGCATCACCTGGGGCTAACCTGTGATCCGATTGGCGGCTTGGTACAGATTCCCTGCATTGAAAGGAACACCATGGGAGCGATAAAGGCGATCACGGCTTCGCAACTGGCTTTGCAAAGTAATCCTGATAAGGCTAAAGTGAGTTTGGGCGCTGTAGTCAATACCATGTGGGAAACCGCACTGGATATGAACTCCAAGTACAAAGAAACATCTGATGGCGGGTTGGCGACCAACATTCCAATCAGCTTGCCGGAGTGTTAGGGTGTTTTGCAGGAATACGCATTTTTAAAACACATCCAGCATTAGTCACACTCAAAATTACTATTATTTGTAGACCTTCAATAAAGCAGGAGCCAGTAATTCTACCCATTCTTTGTACATTTTCCCGGAAGGATGTAGGCCGTCAGAAGCGGTAAGGCTAAGGTCAGTTGCCACAACTTGAGAACCAGGGGTAACATCAGTATAAGAAATCTCGTTTTTCACAGTTTCCTTTTTATTGATCTCGTTATACTCCGCTATCTCTCTTGCTATCAAATCCGTTCCTCTGCCGGTTTGAACGCCGAAGGGAGTAACTCCCCAATCTGGTATAGAAATTACGAATACATGCGATTTTTGTCCTCCCGCTAAGGTTATCGCTGTTTTTAACAATTTCCTAAATTCTGTCCGGTAAATATCTATATCATACCTTCTGTATTGATTGTTTACACCGATGAGCAGTGTAACGATGTCAAATTTTAGCGAGGCAGCTTCAGCTGATTTAACAGCCTGAATTAATTGTGTCGTAGTCCACCCTGCTTTTGCAATAATACTAGGATCAGCAACACTTAGTCCTTTAGCATTCAATAACGAAACCAGCTGAAAAGGAAAGGACTCTTGCTGGGATACAAACGAGCCGGAAGTATAGGAATCTCCCATTGCAAGGTAGCTCAGTTGCGTGGCTTTAACATCAGACTGCGCCCTTGCCGTAAAACACAGTGCGAGACAGAGACCAATGGAAATAGCTAATTTCATTTAACCTGATATTGCTTTAAGACTGCAGGCACAAGCAGGTCTACCCATTCTTTGTACATTTTTCCTGAGGGATGTAAACCGTCAGTGGCCACCAACGACGGGTCAGTCGACGCGTTTCTGGATTCCGGAGTAATGTCTGTATAATTGACCCCTGCTTTAAGGCTCTCTTCTTTATTCAGGGCATTAAAAGCATCAATCTCTTTAGCAATATGCTGCTCTCCCCTGCCGCTTCGTTTGCCGAAAGGTGTAGCGCCCCAATCTGGAATAGAAATCACGAAAACATGATTTACATTTCCGCCAGCAAAACCGATGGCTTGCTGCAGCAAATCTTTAAACTCGGTACGGTAAATATCAATGGAGTTTCCGCGGTATTGGTTGTTTACACCAATCAGGAGCGTAACGATATCATATTTAACTGCAGGCTTAGCCGCTTTTATACCTGACTGGAGTTCACTGGTCGTCCATCCTGTGGTGGCAATAATTTTAGGAGCTCCCACCTTAAACCCCTGCCCATTCATTCGTTCCATCAGCTGGAAAGGGAAACTCTGGTCCTGTGCCACCGCCTCACCTATGGTATAGGAGTCGCCAAGTGCCAAATAGCTTAGGCTGCCTGCCGCGGGCACAATAGTTTTTGTTGTATCAGATAGGGTCATACCAATAGTAGAGTTTTTCTTACAGCCAAAGAGGCAAAATAAAAGGAAAAATATGGCGCAACGTTTCATACCGACATGTACGCAAGAAGCCACAAATCAGATGTTAAAGGTAAATAAATGGAGGCTAATCAGTGAATATGTGGTGCTGATAATTTAAAGATATAGCCGATCATCACGATTGATCCGGTAATCATAAATAAAACATTGATCAGCATTTTACTTTTGTCTTTCCACCAGTAATTAGCGGAGAGGCCAATGGAAAAAGTAAGGATAAGGGGGATGGTGGCAGGATAGAGTTGGAAGCTCCGATGAAGATCGCCAGCTAGCAAGGCCAGCAAAGAACGCTGAAAACCGCAACCGGGGCAATCGTAGCCTGTCAGGTATTTAAACGGACAAGGCAGAAGATAATTATTCGCTTTCTCTACATAGGGAGAGAAAGCGAATAAAATGTTTAATAGAAGCATTAAGCCCCAGGAGTTGTTGGTGGCTTGGTGAAAGGATTGTTAGATCCAAAACCGCCATTGTTAAATCCATCAGGTCCGAAACCATTTTTCGCTTCAGCAGCCGATGGGCCTAGATATGGGTTATTACCGAAAGCCAGCATTGGATAAAAAATGAATGGCAACAGCAGCATTCCTATTGTATAGCCCTCAGTTTTGCCAAAGCTTTTCGCAAATAAGTTAGTTGCCCAAACTGCAAAAACTATATTCACACAAGGAATCAGCATCCATAAGATCCAGATAGTTGGTTTGCCAATGATTTCTAATAAAACGATGATGTTATAGATTGGAATAATTGATGCCCAGCCTGGTTTTCCAGCTCGCTCGAATAATTTCCACATGGAAACTATTACCAGAACAATAATTCCCAAATAAATAAGAGAGCCTATTCCTGCGAATAGAGCAATAATCCCAGATGGTTCTGAGGTAGCGTTATAATCCATAGTTTATATTATTAGTTTCCCGAAAGGTAATAAAAAAACCACAAATTATAATCCTTGAGGTATTATTTTATAGCATTCTAGTATAACTCCATATAAAACAGATTGGCAATATGTTTTTTGAGCACAGATTTAACTTCAGCCATATTTAATTCATGCCCTAATTCTAGCTGCATTGACGTTACCGCTTTATCATCTATGCCACAAGGAATTATATTTTTGAAATAATCCAGCTGCGCATTTACATTTAACGCAAAGCCGTGCATGGTTACCCAGCGACTGCATCTAACGCCCATTGCACATATTTTTCTTGCTTTTTCGTTATCGGCATCGAGCCATACACCTGTAAAACCTTCATACCTGCCGGCAGGGATTCCATAATCCTGTAAAGTTAAAATCACAGCCTCTTCCAGGGTCCTCAAGTAAAGGTGTATATCCGTAAAGAAATTATCAAGATCAAGAATTGGGTAACCTACTAATTGCCCCGGACCATGATAAGTGATATCACCACCGCGGTTTATTTTATAATAGGTGGCTTCTTTCTCTTTCAAACCTTGTTCGTCCAGTAACAGATTCTCCGGATGTCCGCTTTTGCCTAAAGTATACACATGCGGATGTTCACAAAAGATCAGGAAGTTTGGTGTTTCTTCGGCAGTGCCATTATTGCGGTTGCTGGTTTTGATAGCTACAGTTTCATTCAGCACCAACTCCTGACGGTCCCAGGCCTGCTGGTAATCGATCAGTCCCCAGTCAACAAATTTCACTTTCTTATTCATCCTCTTAAAATTATGCAACAACGTAGCCCAGCATATAACCGGGTACCGTATTAAAATAACAAACCGTTATTGTTCTTGTGCCTTCGGGCAGATTGACGATAACGGTCATCTCGCCACAATCCTGCAAGGTAAATGGCTGTATATGAATATCTCGTCTAAACTCCAGACCTTTTTTTCCGTACCATTTATACACTGCTTCTTTAACACACCAGCAAACATATAAGGCTTGGGTATTGTCTTTAACGCCGGGTTGTTCCAGTTCTGGGTCTGATAAAAATTTATGCTGAATACGGTGGATTTTGGTTTTGATCTGCTCAATATCTACACCCACGGACTTTTCTCTACCGATGATCACGGCTGCATAATCATAAGAATGACTAAGCGAAATGCTGTAGGCAGAATTGACAAGATGCGGTTTGCCATGTTCGTCCATTCTGACATCTATATAGTCTGACGTGTTGAGCATTTTGCGCAGCAGCAAACGCGTACTTAGCCATTGCAGCAATCGTTTATCATTGTTTAGGGAAGCCAGAAAATCCAGCTCATGCTGCTTTAACTGCAGGCCGGAAAGTAGCTCTTCCTCCCCTTCTTCGATTCTCCACACGGCGAGTATGGTCTGATCGTCAATATCTTTATTATAGATTACAGGCATCGCATTTTAAAAAATCAATGCAAAAGTATCTTAAATTAATCATAATTTCGCCCAAAGACTTTACAAATGATACTTTCAGATAAGCGTATTTTAGAAGAGATTGAAAGAGGATCGATAATTATTGAACCATTTAACCCGGAATGTCTGGGAACCAATTCTTATGATGTCCATTTGGGCAAATATCTGGCAACCTATACAGACAGGGTGCTGGATGCCAAATCACATAACCAGATCCAGCATTTTGAAATCCCTAAAGATGGCTTTGTGCTGCAGCCGGGAACATTATACCTGGGCGTTACCCTAGAATATACTGAAACACATGCACATGTACCATTTTTGGAAGGTAAATCCAGCACCGGACGTTTAGGAATAGATATTCATGCTACCGCCGGAAAAGGTGATGTGGGATTCTGCAATACCTGGACACTGGAGATTTCCTGTGCTCAGCCGGTACGGATTTATGCGGGTATGCCTATCGGACAGCTGATTTATTTTGTAGTGGAAGGTAACATTGATAAGTTATACAATGCCAAGGACGATGCCAAATACAGCAATAAAACAACGAAACCTGTAGAAAGCATGATGTGGAAGAATAAATTCTAAGACTAAATTTATATCGCATTTGAGCCTCAATATTCTTATATTGAGGCTTTATTTTTCACGGCCAAATGAAAAACAAGTTTCAAACCGTATTTCTAGCCTTACTGGCATGCAGCAGCTTTTTAGCCTTTCGCCTCGCAGACAATCCCTTTGAGAACATATTAAAAAAGCTATCAATTTATAACGAAAACTATCCTCAGGAGAAGGTACACCTGCACCTGGACAAACCCTATTATGCCATCGGCGATAATATCTGGTTTAAAGCTTATGTAAAGGATAGCCGCAGCAACCAGCTTTCGAAGATCAGTAATGCCCTGTATGTAGAGTTGATCGCTGAAAATGATTCAGTAAAACGACAAATTAAACTTCCGCTGATTGATGGGCTGACTTGGGGAGATTTTAAACTACCAGATACGCTGAGCGAAGGAAATTACCGGATTCGCGCTTATACACAATGGATGAGGAATGCGGGCCCGGACTACTTTTTTGACAAGACTATAAAAATCGGCAATGCCTGGGCCAACAAGGTTTTTACACAGACAGCTTATACTTATACGCGTAAGGGTAACACCGAAGCAGTAGATGCGAAGATCACATTTACTGACAAACAAGGTAACGCTTATGGTGGACAAAATGTAAGTTATCAGGTGCAGTTGAAGGATAAAACCATTGCCCGGGGCAAGGGGAAAACTAATGCGCAGGGCGAAATCAGCTTTAGCTTTAGTCAGTCGCTCCCGGCAGTCACTGTAGCCGGAAAAATAACTGCCGTGATTAGTCTGCCGAATAAACAAGAGGTGGTAAAAACTATCCCTGTAAAAGCATCTCCCAATAATATAACTGTCAGCTTTTATCCAGAGAGCGGAACGCTGGTAGAAAATCTTCCTTCAAAGCTGGGCATCAAAGCAGTGAATGCTGCTGGCCTGGGAGAAGATATCGAAGGAACAATAATGGATGATAATGGTGCGGAGATTGTACAATTTAAAACGACTCATCTTGGCATGGGCAATACCATGCTTAATCCACAGCCGGGCAGAACTTATACAGCGAAGGTAAACCTCAAAAGTGGCGGCACGTTGGATATTGTTTTGCCAAAAGTGCAACCGCAGGGCTATGTGCTTAACATTAATAATACGGACAGTGCTAAAGTAAATGCCAAAATTATCCTTAGCGAGGCTGTGCTGAACCAGGGAGAACTGAAGCTGGTGATGCAGCATAACAGCAATGTGCTGGCTGTACTTAAAACCAATTCATCGAAGCAGCTCACTACTTTCTCTTTGCCAAAAAAAGACCTCCCTTCGGGAATTATCAACTTCACGCTGTTTAACGTGGCAAATCTGCCGGTGGCGGAGCGGATGATTTTTGTGAACAACCCTGTGGACCTGATTGATGTAAAACTGAATAACCTGAAAAAAACATATGGACTAAGGGAAAATGTTGAAATGGAATTCAGCGCCAAAGATGCGGGCAAAGCAACCCAGGGCAGCTTTTCTATTGCGGTAACAAATACCAGTATTGTAAAACCGGATGTAGATAATGAAAGCAATATCCTAACGTCTTTTTTGCTGAGTTCAGATTTGAAAGGCTATATAGAAAAGCCCAACTACTATTTACAGCAGAATGATTCCCAAACCAGGGAAGATTTGGATAATTTAATGCTGACGCAGGGCTGGACGAGGGTATTATGGGCAACAGTTTTGAACACTAACCAAAAACCGCCTGTCTATAAAGCAGAAAAGTTTTTACAAGTGAGCGGCACGATAACCAGCCTGGGCGGAAAACCCGTTGCAGGAGGCCGTGTATCTTTGTTTTCTACCTCCGGAGGAGTATTTATGACTGATACGCTGACCGATGCGAATGGCCGTTTCATCTTTGATCAGCTGTCATTTGGAGACAGCACAAAATTTATCGTTCAGGCTAGAAACGCTAAAAACAAGAAAAATATTGAGATCAACCTCGACATCATTCCCGGGCAAGTGGTGACGAAAAGTAAAAATACGGGAGACCTTGAGATAAACGTTAACGAGTCTATCAAAAGTTATATCCAACAGAGTGAAGATTACTTTAACGAGCTGACTAAACGCGGTTTACTGGAACATAGCTATTTGCTGAATCAGGTGAACATTGTAGAAAAGAAAAACCCGGCGAAAAACTCTTCGAACCTGAACGGGGCGGGAAATGCAGATTTCATTATGACCGCAAAAGACCTGGGCACCTGTGTGACCCTGTCGCAATGTTTACAGGGCAGGGTTGCCGGCATGATCATCAGGGATGGTCAGGCATTTTTGATGCGCAACAACGGTATTCCTATGCAAATCATCCTGGACGGTATGAATGTACAGCCAAACTTTCTGGATAACATACAGCCATTTGATGTAGAAACAATTGAAATCCTGAAGAATGTTGCCAACACAACAATCTATGGGTCGAGAGGCAATGGAGGTGTATTGATTATCACCACAAAAAGAGGTGGCGGGGATTTAAGCTATACCAGATATTCGCCGGGCATCATGACCTATGCACCGAAAGGATATTATGCCGTACGCCAGTTTTACGCGCCGCAGCATGGTCCGGAAAGCAGTGATAAAAGTCCTGATAAACGTAGCACCGTATACTGGACACCTCATTTCCCAATAGACAGCAATGGTGCAGGGAAACTGAATTTCTATAATACTGATCAGGTAGGCACCTACAGGATAGTCATTGAGGGAATAAATGATGAAGGCCACCTTGCGAGAAAAGTATATACCTACGAAGTAAAATAAAATATGAATACCATAAACGTAACTATAAAAGACCGTCTGGCCTTGATTTCGCTAAACCGCGGAAAATCTAATGCGCTGAACCGGGAAATGATTACTGAACTGAACGATATGCTTTACAACATCAGCAATGATGATAATATTGGCGGTGTGATCATTAGTGGCAAAGAACATTTCTTTTCTGCCGGACTGGATCTGATTGAACTATACCATTATGATGAAGGAGAGATCCGTTCCTTCTGGACGCTCTTCCTGGATTTTATTGCCAGGATCGTTGCTTTTAAAAAGCCCTTGATAGCAGCCATCAATGGACATTCCCCGGCTGGGGGCTGTGTTCTTGCATTGGCATGTGATGCGCGTGTAATGGCTGAAGGGCAATATATCATTGGACTGAATGAAGTGCCGGTGGGTATTATTGTACCGGAGAGCATTTTTAAGCTTTATGCTTTCTGGCTGGGCGAAGGTCAGGCAAGCAGAAGTTTGCTGGAAGGAAAACTTTTCAGTCCTGAAGAAGCTCTAAAGATTGGCCTGGTTGATGAAATGGTTAACCCGGCAAGTATTATGACAGCTGCAGAGCGCAGGATAAGAAAATACATGGCCCTGGAGCCGAATACCTGGCAGCAAAGTAAATTGAACATTAGAAAAGGATTAATTGCTGCAAGCGCTGCAGATCAATCTGAAGAATTGGAAAAAGTACTGGCGCAATGGTGGTCGCCCTCCACCAGAAGCTTGTTGAAAATGATCATTGATAACCTGCAAAAGAAATAAGCGATGTACAATCAACCGATGTTAAGAGATGACGCCCTTAAAGGTAAAACGATAGTAATTACAGGCGGCGGAACGGGCTTGGGTAAAGCCATGGGAACTTATTTCCTGAAGTTAGGTGCAAACCTGGTTATCACGAGCCGCAAAGCTGATGTTTTACAGCAGACCGCTGCGGAGATGGAAAAAGAGACTGGTGGAAAAGTGCTTGCTGTAAGCTGTGATGTACGGGAGTATGAGCAGGTAGAAAATGTGCTAGTCGAAGCAGTAAAAGCTTTTGGCAGTGTAGATAGCCTGATCAATAACGCGGCAGGGAACTTTATCTCTCCCACGGAGCGTTTATCGGCGAATGCTTTCTCGGCAGTAATAGACATCGTCCTCAAAGGTTCGGTAAATTGCACACTGGCCTTTGGCAAACATTGGATCAAAGAAAAACAAGCGGCAAGCATTTTAAATATTGTGACTACCTACGCCTTTACGGGATCGGCATATGTAGTTCCATCGGCCTGTGCCAAAGGGGGCGTATTGGCCATGACCCGTTCCCTGGCAGTAGAATGGGGGAAATATGGCATCCGAACCAATGCGATTGCACCGGGGCCTTTCCCTACCAAGGGTGCCTGGGAGCGACTTCTTCCGGGAGATCTGGCAGAAAAATTCGACTTCAAAAACAGGGTGCCGCTGAAACGTGTGGGCGACCATCAGGAACTGGCTAACCTTGCCGCCTTCCTGGTAAGTGATTTTTCAAGCTATATCAACGGTGAAGTAATCACCATTGATGGAGGTGAATGGCTGCAAGGTGCAGGTCAATTTAATGGCCTGGAAGCCATACCAGAGGAGCTTTGGGACAGCTTTGAGCAAATGACACGGTCTGCCAAAGGCAGTTAAAGGAAAAAGCCTTTCAGCAAAAAACATTTAAAAGCATCATTATTTTGAAATTAGCTTATTTTTGTATCATGTCAACAGAAACAAAAGAAGAAACATTTACATTGGAGGAGATTTTAACCTCTCTTAAAACCTCTCACCGTTTGATTTTATGGAACGATGATGTAAATACTTTTGACCATGTGATCCATTGCATGATGAAATACCTTGACTATACTGAAAGTCAGGCAGAAAAGATTGCCTGGGAAGTGCATAACAAAGGAAAATGTGCAGTTCTGGAAGGTTCATTCACCGAAATGGAAATTTACCGCAAAATCCTCCAGCAGGAGGGTTTAACTGTTACGGTGGATTAAAAGCCTTTTTATTTCTTCATTCACAAAAATATTACGCAGTTTCGTACACTTTGCGTGTAATAAAATAGTTACGCCCGCAATTTTAAACTTCTCTGCCGTTACTTTGTCTATACACACAAAACTAAACCGATACACCCGAATGAAGACGCACCTGTATAAATTTATACTGTTAACGATAACGATCTGCACTTCCACTACCTATCAGCTTCTTGCACAGAGCACCGGCACTGGAAAATTGACTGGAAAAGTCATTGACGCACAAACAAATGAAACTATTCCTTTTGCCTCGGCCGTTTTAATGGACAGGCAAACGAAAGCAACAATAAGGACCGGACAGACCGATATCAACGGTGCTTTGGTTATTGCTAATATTCCTGATGGCGTATTTACTGTTAAAATCAGTTACGTTGGTTATCAGACCCTGGTTAGGGATTCTATCGCAGTAAACTCTGGCCGCCAGACGCTTAATTTTGGAACAATCAAAATGAAAGCCTCAAAAGGAAACGTACTGTCTGAGGTAAATGTTACGGCAAAAAAGACGCCTATCCAGCTTGGTATCGATAAAAAAGTATTTTCTGTAGACCAGAGCCTGGTGAGTGAAGGCGGATCAGCATCTGACCTGCTGACTAATGTTCCTTCTGTGCAGATTGACGTTGACGGTAACGTAAGCCTGAGGGGCTCTACAGGCGTTCGCGTTTTGATTGACGGGAAGCCTTCACTGATTGCAGGTGGGGATATCGCATCGATCTTAAATTCTATTCCTGCCAGTTCGATCGAAACGGTAGAAGTGATCACCAACCCTTCGTCAAAATATGACGCAGAAGGAAACTCAGGTGTGATCAACATCGTATTGAAAAGAAACACGAAGCTTGGCCTTAACGGAAACGTGGCTTTAACCGCTGGAAACAGGGATAACTACAATGGCAACGCAAGCGTAAGCTTCCAGAATAAAAAGATAAATATTTACGGAAACTATGGCTACCGCTATGGTAACCGTATAGGCGGCGGATTTAACAACATCCAGTACTTTAACCGTGCCGATTCATTGGGTAAGGCAGATCAGCTGACTGACTCACGACAGACTGAAAAAAATCATAATGTAAAGGCAGGTATCGATTATTACCTGACAACAAAGGATATCATCAGCTTTTCAGGTGGTTTCAATAGCAGGAATGAAGACAGCAGGGATTTGCTGAATATCAATACCTACAACATTTTTGGTGCGCCCAGGGAGTTGAGTAACAGGGTTAACACCAATACCCGTGGTGGCAATAGCTACGACATGAACCTTGACTACAGCCATAAGTTTAAAACAAGTCAGGAGCTGACCTTCAACTTCGGCTACTCAAAAGGTACAAACGGCAACGACCAGGAATATAATACGCAGTTATATAGCGTTAACGGTGCTGCTGTACTCAATGACCCCGTACTGCAAACTAACGTAATGGATGGCAATAACAAAAACTACAACATCCAGGCAGATTATACGATGCCATTAGGCCAGCTGGGAAAAATGGAGACTGGTTACAGAAGCCAGATCAGATTTACCGATAACAATACTGTTGCACAAACATTTAATAACTCTACAGGTGCTTTCGAAGAAGATTACCAGCTTTCTAATCTTTTTGACAGCAAAGATCAGGTACATGCGCTGTATCTCAATTACCAGAACCAGATTAAAAACTTTGGCTATCAGGTTGGTCTAAGAGGTGAATCTGCCAGATTGAACACCAATTCGGGCGGCTACGATTTAAACGGACAACTATCAAATGCCGCGGCAAGGATAGCCTATGACAGGTTATATCCAAGTATTTTCCTGACACAAAAGTTTAAAGGTGAGCAGCAGGTTCAATTAAGTTATACCAGAAGGGTAAACAGACCCAGACCATGGGATACCAATCCATTTATAGACTATTCAGACCCGCTGAGCTGGCGCCAGGGTAACCCTAACCTGCTTCCTGAAGATGTTCACTCCTACGAGCTCAGCTATAGCAAATTCTGGTCTAAGGTAACATTAATTGGAAGTGCTTATATCCGTCGCACTAACGACCTTATTCAGCGTGTCCGTACCACTCCAGACTCTGCAGGTGTGATTATTATTACTCCACAGAACTTAACGCAGAGCACAAACAGCGGGCTGGAACTGATTGGAAAGGTTGATGTGGTCAAAGCATGGAATTTTACTGCTAACGTAAACGTGTATCACAGTAACATTGGCGCAGTGCCGGAATACAATATTTCAGAAACTACAGGTTACAGCTGGAATGCGAATCTAACCAACAACATCACGCTTCCTTATAACATTACTCTACAGCTGAGAGGCGATTATAACTCTTCTGAAGTACAGGCACAGGGAAGACGCAAGGCCATGTATGGCGTTGATGGCGGGGCTAAATATGACTTCCCTAATAAGAAGGCATCGTTAAGCTTTAACATCAGGGACATCTTCAATACCCGCAGATTCGGCGCAATCATCCAGGATCAAAATTCCCTGACCGATTTCCAGCGCTATCGCAAGGGACAAATGGGTAACCTGACCTTCTCTTATCGTTTCGGAAGAACGTCATTCCAGAAGAAACCGAAGAAACAGGATCAGCAGGAAATGAAACCTGATGAAGGAACATTTTAACGCATAAAAAAAGCCGTATCACAAAAAATGATACGGCTTTTATTCTTACAGAGAATATATAAAATGTGCTTTTTTTATCGAACAACAGCATCTATTTCGCTGTTGGTATACAAGAGCGTATGGGTAGAGAGGGTGATAAGTAGCTATACTGTAGCTATCTGACATACCCTTGTCCTGCTATTAACTTACCCTTGTCCTACCCTTGAGCTACCATTTTCTTACCTGGGGGGTAGGTCAAGGGTAGGACAAGGGTACGACAACGGTAGGACAAGGGTAGGACAACCCAATAGCGTACCCGAACAGCATACCTTGTTGACCCATTTCGCCCAATACGAGCATAAAAATAGCAATACCTTGTCAATGAAACATTAGCTCCGGACTGCATATATGCAGACCCTGTTTTGTCCAAACAAGAAATTCGTATCTTGCGGCATGGAAGAATTGAACCCATGGACCATCAAAGACAGCAAGAAGATTTATGAAAATAACTGGATTGCGCTGACAGAACATCAGGTGATCAACCCCTCCGGCGGACAGGGAATCTATGGGGAAGTTCATTTCCGGAATTATGCGATCGGTATTTTGCCACTTGATAAAAACATGAACACCTGGCTGGTTGGTCAGTACCGCTTTCCGCTGAAAGCTTACAGCTGGGAGATTGTTGAAGGCGGCGGCCCACTTCATCTGCCTTTGCTAGACAGTGCAAAGCGGGAGTTGCTGGAAGAAACGGGCCTTAGTGCTACAGACTGGCAGGAGATACAACGTATGCATCTTTCCAACTCTGTGAGTGATGAGCTGGCGGTCATCTATATTGCCAGGGGACTGAGCATGGGAACCGCAGAGCCCGAAGAAACGGAAGAACTGGTGATCAAAAAGGTTCCTTTCGAAGAAGCCTTTCAAATGGCAATGGATGGGCGAATTACCGACAGCATGAGTGTAGCAGCGCTATTAAAAACCAAACTATTATTACTCGAAGGCAAATTATAAAAATCTTATGAACAAATTTTTGGGATATATATTTACCCCAGTATTCTATTTTTTCTTTTCACTGACGCTGGTTATTTTTCAACCTATTCAATGGATTGCCTATCGCTTTTTTGGCTATAAAGCCCATAAAGCTACGGTCGACTGCCTCAATTTCTTCCTCACGTATTCACATCTATTTTTAGGGTCGTCTTCTACCTTTATCAACGAGCAGAACATCCCGCTAAACCAACCGTTAATTTTTATTGCAAACCATCAGAGCATGTATGATATTCCGGGAATTATCTGGTTCATGAGAAAATACCACGTTAAATTCATCTCTAAGATTGAACTTACCAAAGGTATCCCATCTATATCCTTTAACCTTAAATATGGCGGTGGTGCCAACATTAACCGCAAAGACAGCAAGCAAGCCGTATCAGAGATTATCAAACTCGGTCGCAGGATGAAAGAGAACAACTGGTCGGCCATGATTTTTGCCGAAGGCACACGAGCCAAAGACGGTCAGATGAAACCTTTTCAGGTAGGTGGAATAGCAACGCTCTTAAAGGTGGTACCCAATGCGCTGGTTATTCCCATAGCAATAGAAAACTCATGGAAAACCGTGAGGTATGGCAGCTTCCCACTAAGTTTCGGTGAGAAAATCAGGTGGACTGTGCTTCCACCCGTTCCTACTGAGGGCAAGGGTCCGGAAGAGATTACTTTACTTGCCGAAAAAGCCATCAGGAAAGTGCTGAACCAGGAAATTAACGTTTAGATATTCTTAGTCTCGATTCTCTTGAAAAACTCATCCCGGTAGGTATCTCCTATTGGAATAATCTTTCCGCAGATTGAAATTCGGCTTCGCTCTATACTTTCAATTTTATCGAGCGCGATGATATAGGACTTGTGCACACGGATAAACTGAGAGGGAGGAAGTGTTTCTTCCATTCGTTTCATATTTTGGAGTGTGATCACCCTTTCGGTTTTGGTAAATATGGAGATATAATCTTTCAATCCCTCAATATAGAGGATATCGGCCAGTTCAATCTTCTGGATCTTATGTTCCGTTTTCACAAAAATAAAATCCTGTACAGGCTGTATCACTGCTGCCGGAGCCGGAGGAACCGGTGCCGCTACCGCGACCACAGGTTCTGCATTATTTTTGTGCTGGTTATGTACTTTCTCTACCGCTTTATAGAAACGATCGAATGCAATAGGCTTAAGCAGGTAATCTGAAACATTAAGGTCATAACTTTCCAAGGCATACTGCGGATAGGCAGTAGTAAGAATATAGCTAGCCTTGTTATTGGCGATCTTTAAAAATTGTATACCCGTAAGATCTGGCATCTGAATATCCAGAAAAACAAGGTCGATGCCCCCCGCCTGTACCAGCTGCAGAGCCTCGATAGCATTTTCTGTCCGTTTTACCAGTTCCAGAAAGGGCACTTTAGATACATAATCTTCAATAATATCCAGCGCTAAAGGCTCATCATCTACGGCAATACATTTTAGGGTCATTATAATTGTCTTTATGGTTCAGGTTTAAATATCTAACATGAGTTCACTTGTATAGTGGGTAGCCGAATTTACGATATTTAGCTTATACCTTTCGGGATAAAGTAATTGTAAACGTCGTTCAACATTGTTTAACCCTACACCGCCAACCCGGTCTTTATTGGCGTTGTTTTTTTTGTTGGTGATACTAAAGTGTAGAATCTTCTGATTGGCAATGATGTTAATTCTTATAGGATCTGTCGGATCGTTGGCAACCCCATGTTTAAAAGCATTTTCAACAAATGAAATGAGCACCAGTGGCAGGATTTGCTGATTGTCGATCTCCCCATTGAGTGTCAGCACTACAGATGCACCATCCTTAAATCTAAGTTTCTGCAACTCGATATAACTTTGTACGTATTCTATTTCCTTACTTAAGGCAACCCAGCTGTCATTGCTCTCATAGATCATGTAACGCATGATTTCGGATAGCTTTAAAATCGCATCTGCGGTTTTATCTGATTTCTGGTAGGCAAGAGAATAGATATTGTTTAAGGAATTGAAGAGAAAATGCGGGTTGAGCTGCGACTTCAGAAATTGAAGCTCCATATCTTTTTTTTCTGTTTCAAGGCTTCGCTGAATGCGGATATTACTAAACCAGTCGAGTGCAAACTTGATTAAACAACCGGAGATGATAAAAAATCCCGACACAAATACAGTGGCGGTGACGAAACTGCTCAAGCTCACATCTTCTGCAACGCCGGATTTTATGTCCATTCGTTTCAGCACCACATCCATATACAAAACCGCGATGATTGTTTTTGCGGCAGCCATCAGTCCGATCAGGCCAATGATTGCCAGGATATACAGCCAATAACGTTTGAGTAACTGCGGAATGAGCAGTGTGTAATTGATATAAAAGATGGAGATATTGATTACGGAGAAATAACCGAGGTTGACTAGTAAAGAAGTAGAACTTAGAGGGCGCTCACTAATAAGTATGCTCAGACCAATCAATCCGCCAATAAACAGCCAATACGCCAGGTGCGCTATTAACTCTCTTTTATCTTTCATCTGCCGCGTCAATTTTATTATTTGTCTTTTTTAATGCTAACCAAAGTAACTGAAAGTAATGCTTTCGGACCGTAGGATTCGACCAACTGGCGTTTTTTTTCTACCAACGGGAGAAATTATGATGTTTCTGCCTTTTGATGACAAATGCACCGTTGATCTATAATAATATCCAATTGGTATAAAACATTTTAGCGGCAATTATTTTATGACTCTATTTGTTTCATCAAAACGAAACAACTATGAAAACTGCATCTGTTCAACACTATAATACGCTTGACAAAAACAACATTGTTGTGAACTATCAATTTGATCTCAGCAAGCTGACTAATATAACGACTTACATCATGAAAAAATTAACTAACGTCTCTCCTTTTTTAATGCTTTTAGTCCCGGTTTTTATGATGATAGCTGTAGCGTTCAGCACAAGCAGCGATAGCAATACTAAAGAAGACGTGATGCTAAAATCAACACCGTCTACCGCTGTTGCAAAAACAATGATTAAAAAATAATCCGGAAGATTAAATCTTCTGTCCACATATACCTGCTGCGTTTTAAACGCACAGGACCCCAATAATTTTAGTTTAGGTAAATAGTAGTTATGGCAATCGGATGGTTGCCATTTCTTTTTTACGCCTTTTTGAAAATAAATCTAATAATATTTTGAAACTAATAATTTAGTTCATACATTTAACTATAATCTTAGTTATTGTATAGATTTAACAAAATATCATTATGGAAATAAAAGACCTGACTAAAGCAGAAGAACAAATCATGCAGATCATCTGGCAGATAGAAAGAGGATTTGTAAAAGATGTAATGGAATTTTTGCCCGAACCCAAGGCGGCCTACAATACCGTTTCTACAATCATCCGCATACTGGAAGTGAAAGGCTTTATTGGCCATACCCCTTTTGGAAAAGCGCATCAGTACTACGCCCTTATTTCTAAGGAGGACTACAAAAGACATGCGACAGAAAAGCTGCTGGGTAACTACTTCGAAAACTCTGTAGAAAGCATGTTTTCCTTTTTTGTGAAGGAAGATAAAATGGATGTGGGCGACGTCGATGAGATCCTGAAGATGATTAATAAACTTAAAAACAAATCGACATGACAGCAGCCCACTATTTGTTGCAGGTAAATATCTATCTGGTGATATTTTATGCCTTTTACAAGGTGTTGCTTGCCAAGGAAACGTTTTTTATGTTGAACAGGGTCTACCTGATGACGGCAGGTTTTCTCTCGCTGCTTATCCCATTTTTTAAACCCGAATGGTTTACAGGAACCGCAGCCCATCAAACGATACAGCTCAGCGCAGATCAGTTGAATGCTGTAATGGCTAACGTGACGCTGGTTACAGATCAAGCCAGCTTTGGCTGGGGACAATTGGTGACTCTTTTATACCTGTGCGGCCTTGCATTCTTTCTGCTGAGATTTCTGTATCAATTGCATGCAGTGAGCCGACTAATAAAAGATAAGCCGGCAGGAACGGCCTTTTCGTTTATGCGCAGAAAAATCATTGATACTAATCTTCCAGAGTTAGATACGGTGGAGGCGCATGAAAACATTCATGTGAAGCAGCTGCACTCACTGGATATCCTGTTCTTTGAATTGATGGGTATACTCACCTGGTGTAACCCAGTAATCTATCTATATAAATCTACCTTACGCGATATTCATGAATACCTGGCCGATGAGGAGGCAGCAAAGTTCCAGGCAGATAAAGAGGCTTATTCTCTGCTACTGTTGAGCGCCGCCTTTGGTATAGACAAAAATGTATTGACCAATAGTTTTTATACCCAATCACTTATTAAAAAACGAATCTTTATGCTTAACAAACAGCGATCAACAAAAACAGCGCTAGTAAAGTACGGCCTGTTTTTACCCCTCTTTGCAGGGATGCTTCTTTTCTCTTCAGCAACTATCAGTGGCAATGAGGAAATCAAATCAGTATCGGAGAAACTAACTACAGTAAATCCTGCCGACTTTGTCTCGCAGTCCGTCGTTTCAAACCCAGTGGCAGACAGCACAGCGCCGAGTTTCCCGGGTGGCATGGAAAAGTTCTATCAGTATCTGGCCAAGGCTGTGAGATATCCCGAAGATGCCGTAAAAAAAGGTACGCAAGGCAAGGTATTCGTCTCCTATATGGTAGAGAAAGATGGCAGAATTACAGATGTGGGTGTGGAGAAAAGCGTGAGCCCTTCCATCGATGCCGAAGCAGTAAGAGTAATGAAAGCTTCTCCGAAATGGAATCCCGGCCTTACCAATGGTTCACCTGTGCGGGTTAAATTAACCTTACCCATAGCTTTCGCTTTGTCGAAAAATCAGGATAAAAAGGCAGCCACCTTTCAAACAGATTCTGTTTACATTGCCGCAAATACAAAACCGATTATGATAAGGCTTGATGGGCCTGCACCTAATGGACCTAAACCGCTGTACGTTGTTGATGGCGAAAAGATGACGGAGGACATTAGCAAGCTCAATCCTAATGATATCGAGTCGATGCAGGTGTTTAAAAATGAATCTGCGATTGCGACCTATGGCGAAGAAGGAAAAAATGGCGTCATCCTAATTACGACTAAAAAAGGAAAACTTAAAAATGTAACGCCTTCAGAACCGGCGAAAAACTAGGGAAGAAAAAACCTTTTGATACACGAAACCCCAGCTAAAAACAGCCGGGGTTTCTGTGTTAATCCCTGTCTCGTTGTCTAAATTTATTAAACTTCCTCTTCAGAAACAAATTTTGCTGCATAAAAATCTCTGTTCATTCTTGCAATGTTTTCCAGAGAAATTCCCTTAGGACATTCAGCTTCACAAGCACCAGTATTGGTACAGTTTCCGAAGCCTTCAGCATCCATCTGAGCTACCATGCTCTGTGCACGACGGTATCTTTCTGGCTGACCCTGAGGTAATAATGCCAATTGAGAAATCTTAGCTGAGGTAAATAACATTGCCGATGCATTTTTACAAGTTGCTACGCAGGCACCACAACCGATACAAGCTGCTGCTTCAAAAGCTGCGTCGGCCTGCAACTTCGGAATAGGCAGTGCATTTGCATCCTGGGCATTACCGGTATTTACCGAAATGAAACCTCCAGAAGCGATAATTCTGTCAAATGCAGTACGGTCTACCGTTAAATCTTTGATAACCGGGAAGGCTGCTGCTCTCCATGGCTCAACAACAATTGTGTCGCCATCTTTGAATGAACGCATGTGCAGCTGACAAGTAGTAACCCTGTCTTTAGGTCCGTGTGGTCTTCCGTTGATGAACATTGAACATGCACCGCAAATACCTTCTCTACAATCGTGGTCAAATACAACCGGCTCTTCTCCTTTAGTGATCAGCTGCTCGTTTAAAACATCGAACATCTCAAGGAAAGACATATCTGGTGAAATCTCTGATAATTTATAGTCGACCAAATTACCTTTGGTTTTGTTATTTTTCTGACGCCAAACTTTCAGCGTTAAATTCATATTTCCTGTACTCATGGTATGAATATTTTAGTACTAGATTATTTATAACTTCTTTGTGCAATCTTGATGTTCTCAAATTTAAGCTCCTCTTTGTGCAGCTCAAATTTCACACCTTCTTTAAATTCCCATGCAGCTACATAAGCGTAGTTTTCATCGTCCCTTAAAGCTTCACCTTCTTCTGTCTGATATTCTTCTCTGAAGTGTCCTCCGCAAGATTCATTTCTGTTCAAGGCATCGATACACATCAGCTCGCCCAGCTCGATAAAGTCGGCCACACGACCAGCTTTCTCCAACTCAGGGTTGAACTCATCCGTAGCACCTGGTACACGAACATCGCTCCAGAAATCTTTACGTAACTGCTGGATTTCGGCAATTGCTTCCGTTAGTCCCTGAGCGTTACGCGCCATTCCGCATTTTTCCCACATAATCAGTCCTAATTTCTTATGGAAGTGATCCACAGATTTAGTTCCCTTAATGTTGATGAAGGTATCCAGGATTGATTTAACACTTGCTTCTGCCTCAACAAAAGCCGGGTGATCCAATGGAATTGGTTTGGTAGCCAGTTCTTTTGAAAGGTATGAACCGATAGTGTAAGGAATTACGAAATAACCATCTGCTAATCCCTGCATTAATGCCGATGCACCTAAACGGTTAGCACCATGATCAGAGAAGTTAGCCTCTCCTAAAGCATATAATCCCGGTACAGTGGTCATCAGGTTATAATCTACCCATAAACCGCCCATGGTATAGTGAACTGCAGGATAAATACGCATCGGTAACTCATACGGATCTTCACCTGTGATCTGTGCATACATATCAAACAGGTTACCGTATTTCTCTTTTACTACTTCATGTCCTAAACGCATGCAGGTAGCATGGTCTGGGTTATGAATGTTATGTTTGGTAGCTTCGATACGTCCGTAACGTTCTGTATTTGCTGCAAAGTCGAGGTAAACGGCCAATTTAGACTGACCAACACCATAACCTGCATCACAACGCTCTTTGGCAGCTCTTGAAGCCACATCACGTGGAACAAGGTTACCAAAAGCAGGATAACGACGCTCTAAATAATAATCTCTTTCGTCCTCAGGAATATCTGTTGCTTTCCTGGTGTCGTTTTGTTTTTTCGGTACCCAAATTCTTCCGTCATTACGTAATGACTCAGACATCAGTGTTAATTTAGACTGGTGATCTCCTGATACCGGAATACAGGTAGGGTGAATTTGCGTAAAGCAAGGGTTACCAAAGAAAGCACCTTTTTTATGCGCTTTCCAGGCTGCAGTAACGTTACTTCCCATTGCATTTGTTGACAAGTAGAATACGTTACCGTAACCACCTGTACCCAATAATACAGCATGACCGAAATGACGTTCCAGCTGGCCTGTAATCAGGTTACGTGCAATAATACCGCGTGCTTTATTTTCAATAACAACTACCTCAAGCATTTCATGACGGGTAAACATCTCTACTTTACCCATACCAATCTGGCGCTCTAATGCAGAATATGCACCAAGCAGCAATTGCTGACCTGTCTGACCGGCAGCATAAAACGTACGCTGAACCTGTGTACCTCCAAATGAACGGTTGTCTAACAAACCACCGTATTCACGTGCCAATGGTACTCCTTGTGCAACACACTGGTCGATGATGCTCGTACTTACTTCTGCTAAACGGTGAACGTTGGCTTCACGGGCACGGTAGTCACCACCTTTGATTGTATCGTAGAATAAACGGTAAACACTGTCACCATCATTCTGATAGTTTTTTGCAGCATTAATACCACCCTGAGCAGCGATAGAGTGTGCTCTTCTTGGTGAATCCTGGAAGCAAAAACATTTAACTTTATATCCCATTTCGGCCAGGGTAGCTGCTGCCGAAGCACCCGCAAGTCCTGAACCTACTACAATAATTTCTATACTTCTTTTATTTGCCGGATTAACCAGAGGCATGGAAGACCTTAACTTGGTCCATTTCTCGGTTAACTGCCCTTCCGGTATATTTGAATTAAAATCTGCCATTATATTTAGCGTTATACGTTCGAAATTTATTTAATAAGACCTGTATAAATTGCGACAGGCATAGCGGCGAAAAGCAGTGATATAATGATAGAATACCATACACCAGCACCTTTGATTAGTGGAGAATATTTTCTGTGGTTCCAGCCAAGCGTTTGAAAGGCAGAAGCAAAGCCATGTAATAAATGGTAAGCCAGAGAAACCATTGCCAATTCATATAATACCACAATCCAGATATTCTGGAAGGTAATGCTCATCACTGCAAACAAATCTTCGTGACCGTTGGTATCTTCTGTAGGGATACCTGTAAAGCGTGATACTACCCAGAAATTAGACAAATGCACAATCAGGAAAATCAACAATAATGTACCCAGTAAGCCCATTGAGCGAGAGTACCACTTACTGTTTGCATTACCATTGTTAACTGCATATTTTACCGGACGCGCAGCCTGATTTTGGAAAACCAGACGCAATCCCTGAACCGCGTGTATAATCAATCCCAACATCAGGATCACCTCAGATCCTCTGATCAACCAGTTTGTTGCCATAAAATGTGCACCAAGGTTGAAGGTTAAACCGCCATCATTCAAGAATATCAAGGAGTTGATAAAACAATGTACGATGAGAAATAAAATTAGAAACAGGCCGGTGATACCCATTATTAGTTTTTTTCCTATAGACGAGGAAAAAGCGTTTCCGAAACTAGCCATTAGATTTTTATATTTGTGTTCTATTCTGTGCAAAAGTATTTAATAAATGACTTAATTTAAACACGAATCCAATCTAATATCAATAAATAAACTATTTAGAAACGTTCTACGTTTTTGGCTTTAGCGATGATTATTACGGATTTAGCAGGCTAAATAAAATAAAAAAACGGGAAGCGATTTGCATCACTTCCCGTTTTCTTTGGATTTCTTAAGTTAGTTGAAACTGAAGGTATAATTTCTTCCGTTTGGTCCCACACCAGAAATAGTAGTCTTACCATTTCTTGATGTTGGCAATGCCGATTCCACATCCTTAGCACTGTTTACTGGCTTTCCGTTTACATTGGTAACCAGCAATCCTTTGGATACATCGAATGAATCAAAAAGTCCACCCGGCTCAATGCCAGTTACAACTACACCGCTTTTAGCACCCAGTCTTGCTTTCAGCGAAGTAGAGGCCGGCGCAAATGTAGCGCCCAGTTTACTCATAGTAGTACCTGTAGCACGTGATGCCACTGCGGTAGAAGTTTTACCGATGCTGGCATCACCTTTCAGGGTAACATTCACATTCTGCTCTTTACCATCGCGGGATACGGTAAGCTGTACTTTATCACCAGGACTCATACGGCCAATTTTTTCCTGCAGGTCTGGCGAAGCAAAAACTTCTGAACCTTCTACTTTTTTGATGATATCACCTTTTCTGATCCCTGCAGCAGCTCCGCCACCGTTTGGCAGTACGTCAGTGATATAAAGACCACTTACGTCAGACACCTTAAGCTCCTCAGCTACATCAGCATTAAGCTCCTGGAAAGTAACACCTACATATCCACGTTTTACGCTTCCGTATTTCTTGAAGTCTTCAAGGATTTTTTTAGCGAGGTTCACCGGAATAGCAAAGCCGTAACCTTCATTGGTACCTGTCTGTGATGCAATTGCCGCATTGATTCCAATCAGCTCTCCATTGGCATTAACCAAAGCACCACCACTGTTACCCGGGTTAATAGCTGCATCAGTCTGGATATAAGACTCAATAGCACTGTTGGTTTTAGGGGTATATTTACCTGTACGCTGATATTCTTCGTACTCTTCTTCTGTTGGCTGCTGCTGATCCCTGCCCAAAATACCAATCTGACGCGCTTTAGCACTCACGATACCGGCGGTAACTGTAGTTTGTAAATCCAGCGGGAATCCAACTGCAAGCACCCACTCTCCAACCTGTACATTATCAGAGTTACCCATTTTTACTACAGGAAGATTCGTTGCATCCACTTTGATAAGGGCAAGGTCTGTATTTGCATCTCTGCCGATAACTTTAGCCTCTACCTTTCTTCTGTCGGATAAGATGACCTGAATCTTCTCTGCATTATCAACCACGTGGTTATTGGTTACGATATAACCATCAGCAGTAAGAATAACTCCAGATCCAGAAGCAGCTCTTGGTGCACGTGATCTTCTGCCTCGGCTGCTGCCACCGCCAAAGAACTCTTCCATCATATCCATTGGAGAACTTCCACCGCCAGAGCCAGAGCTACTGAATGTTGTTTTAATGTGAACTACTGCAGGCGAAACCGCCGCTGATGCCTGAACAAAGTCTACCGCGCCCGCAGAGGAAATATTTGTGGGGTTGCTGGCAAAAAGAACATTTTGCTTCTCAGCCAATGTTAATCCGCCGTCCTTATTTTCCAGCATCTTATAACCACCAATTGCAGCTGCAGCACCTATGAATGCAGCGAAAACTAATAATGCTATTTTTTTCATGTTGTTTATTGGTTTTATACTGAAGCCTGCAACTCATACAGGTTTCATTTGTGTGTGTTTGTTGTTGTAGACAGAACGGCCTGTATAAGCTTCTACAATACTTTCTGTCTTTGCGTTTATTTATTTCCTGATTATATTCAAATTTAATACCATTACACCGATATTTGTATCAGCACAACATCACATAATCTGTTAAAAAATGTTAAATAACCCAGCTGAAGATCAGCAGCATACTCACTTTTATAAATATCAGGGCGCCGGAAATGATTTTGTTTTGATAGACAACCGTTCTCTTCAATTCCAATATAAGGATAATAATATTGTTCAGCAATTGTGCGACAGGCGTTTTGGCATCGGGAGCGATGGCTTAATGCTGCTACAGGACCATTCTGACTATGATTTTGAGATGCTTTATTTTAATGCAGACGGGCAGCTTGGCAGTATGTGCGGCAATGGGGGAAGGTGTATTGTCGCCTTTGCGAAACACCTAGGAATAATTGACACTGAAACTGACTTTCTTGCAGTTGACGGGCCGCATTATGCCAAAATTTCGGTAGCAGGCAACTGGGTTGACCTACAGATGATTGATGTTAAGGAGATTGCTAAAGATGGTACTGCCTATGTGTTGAATACGGGTTCCCCGCATTACGTAGATCAGGTAAAAGACCTGGAAAAACTGGATGTATTCACAGAAGGAAAGGCGATTAGAAATAATGCTGTTTATAGAGAAAAAGGCATCAATGTAAATTTTGTAGAGGATAAAGGCGACCACCTGTTTGTACGTACTTTTGAACGTGGTGTAGAAGATGAAACTTATGCCTGTGGAACGGGAGTTACGGCAGTAGCGCTGGCAATGGCAAAAGACCAGGGACTAAGTGGCAGCCTGAAAAAAAATATCAAAGTGCTGGGGGGCAACTTACGCATCGAGTTCGACTACGACGGACAGGATTTTAAGAACATATTTCTATGCGGCCCTGCAGAGCTGGTATTTGAAGGAGAAGTTAAAGCTTAACTCTCTTCGGCCAAATGTGCCGCAATACCTATTTTGATCTCTCCAAACGTATAAGTTTTCCCTAGTTTTTCTCTGATAGGGTTCATGTTTAGCGTTTGGAGCGCCCGGATGGCTTCAAGGATCTTTTCTAACTTTTTACGCCCAAGAATATCTTTTGCTGAGATCTCCTGCCTCGCCACAAAATGTGCGAGGTGCCCTTCGATAGTTCCTATAACCATTTTTCTTTCTGCAGCAATCTCAGCGATATTCTTGCCGGATTTAAACAGTTCCAGTGATACATCCTTGGTATCTTCTTTGGGTGGTTTTGGGGCGACAGTCTTCTTGGCCTTTGTCTTTTTGGCGGTAAAATCCAGCTGGTTGGGCATTGTAAATACCTTTTTTAACTGCGCTTCGCGTTCAGACCGGTTCAACAATGAACTGACATCGCTTTTGGTAAACTCCGTACCTTCAATGGTTGCCCGCAGCAAGCCGGTTGCCTTTCTGATTTTTTTGAATTGCTCGTAAAACAATGACTCCATCTCCAGCAGTTCGGTTAAAAATGCAGTAACCTGTTTATCTTGTTTTACCAGCTCCATCCTTTCGAAGATACGTTTGGATAAATCCAGCAGCAGTGGATTGAAATAGTTTTCGGCGGCAGTAGTCCTGATCAGTAAGGTAGCTAGACCTTCTTCGGTCTGGTCATGACTCAGTCGCTGCACTTGCGCAAGAAATTTATTTGCATGTGCTTTCAGTTCACTCAGCTCTTTCAATAAGGCTTGGGCCCATTTGACGTGTTTCTGTTTAGCAGACTTGTTGATGTCTTTGCTATAGGAGTGTACATGTTCATACACATAGTTATCCAGCGGTGTAAGGTCAAAGCATTGGAGCAGGTAAGTTCTTAAAAAAGCTTCACTTTCCTGCCTGATCTGAATATCAAGCTGCTCCTGCAGTTGTTTATTTTTAGAGAAATGTGCAACGTTCTGATCCTGACGGATTCCTGTTCCCGAAATCTGGGAAGTGAGTACCAGTCCGTCCAGGGAACGCAGACGAGATAATGCCACGTAGATTTGTCCCGGTGCAAAGGCATTACCTATGTCTATAATTGCTTTGTCGAAGGTTAAGCCCTGACTTTTGTGGACCGTAATCGCCCAGGCCAGCTTGATAGGGTATTGAATAAACTTACCAATCACCTCCTCTTCAATCTCATTAGTTACTTTGTGATTGCTATAGCGGATATTCTTCCAGGCATATTTCTCGAGGATAATTTTTTCACGCTCACCCTCTGTTTCAACCTCTATCGCATCGGTCTTGAGGCTAATCACAGTGGCGATTTTCCCATTAAAAAACCTGCGTTCGCCACTCTGATCGTTTTTGATAAACATGATCTGGGCACCAAGTTTGAGTTCTAATATCCGCTCGGCGGGATAGGAGTTTTCCGGAAAGTCATCTTCAATCTTCGCCTGGAACAAGTAAGAAACGCCATCCAGTTCATCGAGGCTTTTCCGGTTTAAGGCGTCTGCCCGCTGGTTATGGGTGGTGAGGGTAATATATTTATCGTCTTTTTGCGGTACAAAATCCGCTTTGTAATACTGATCCAGCAGAGCAACGTCTCCCGCTGTGATTTCATTGTTACGAAGGTTATTCAGTAAATTGATAAATACAGAATCTGCCTGTCTGTATATCTTTTCCAGCTCGATATATACCGGCGGATGTTGCTGTAAAGCCTGAGCATCAAAAAAGTAAGCACTGTTATAAAACTCCCCCAGCAATTGCCACTCATTTGATTTTACAACTGGCGGCAGCTGATGCAGGTCGCCAATAAATAGGACCTGTACACCCCCAAAACTTCCATTGTTCTTCCTGATATAACGCAATACCATGTCGATAGCATCCAGCAGATCTGCACGGAGCATACTCACCTCATCAATAATCAGCAACTCCAGGTCTTGAAAAATTCTGCGCTTGGTGGTATTCATCTGCAGATGGCGGACAATGGAACGGGGAGTGTTGTATTGCTGATTGAAAGGCTCGTTTGTTGGCTGCTTAGGGAGGTAAGTCCCGAAGGGAAGCTGAAATAGCGAATGGATAGTTACTCCGGCAGCATTGATCGCTGCGATACCCGTTGGGGCTACAATCACAGCTTTTTTATGAGTAAGCTCAATCAGGTTACGCAGAAATGTAGTTTTACCCGTGCCAGCCTTCCCGGTCAGAAAAATATGACGGGAGGTGTAATTGATAAATTTAGCAGCAATTTCAGCAGGGTTGTATTCAGACATCTGGTACCAGTTTGATGAACAAAGGTACTAAAGATTTACATGTAATTAATTACTTACACAATTAATTACATGTAAACAAAAAACAGGAGGACGTTTAATTTATTAATTGACTAATAACTTATAGCCTTTCCCGTGGACGTTCAGGATTTCAACTTTCGGATCCTCTTTCAGATATTTGCGAAGTTTGCTAAGGAAAACATCCATACTTCTGCCATTAAAGTAATTGTCATCGTGCCAGATGCTTAGTAAAGCCTCTTCACGGGTAAGTACGGTATTCTGTTTGAGGCAAAGCAGTTGCAATAATTCTGCCTCTTTGGTAGATAGCTTTTGCTGCTGACCATTGTGCTGAATAAGCTGAGTGGTATAGTCAAACGTATAACTTCCAATCTGAAACTGGCTTTGCACGGGCTCTTCCACCTTGGTTTCTTTGACCGACACACGCTTGAGCAAGGCATTGATCCTCAGCAGTAATTCTTCGATACGGAATGGTTTGGTAATATAATCGTCGCCACCTAAATCATAGGCTGAGGCTTTATCTTCCATCATCGCCTTTGCGGTAGCAAAAATAATTGGTACGTTTTCATCGATCTTCCTAATCTCTTTACCTAGTGCAAAACCATCCTTTTTGGGCATCATCACATCCAGAATACACAAGTCGAATGGCTGCTTATTGAATGCCCGCAAGCCTTCTTCGCCATCTACGCAAAGGACAATACTAAACTTACCCTTCAGTTGTAAATAATCCTGCAGCAACATGCCCAGATTAGGATCGTCTTCGACCAATAGAATTTTCTTCATTTTAATTTAAGGGTATAATTATTTCAAACACTGTTCCTTTGTCTTTTTCGCTCCGTACTTTTATTGTACCGTTCATTTGTGTAACGATATCCTGTACATAATTGAGTCCAAGACCAAATCCTTTAACATCATGCAGATTCCCGGTTGGCACCCTGTAAAACTGATCGAAGATGCGTCTGCTCTGCTCTTTGGTCATGCCAATTCCCTTATCTTCAATTTCGATAATGAGGCTTTTACTGGTATTTCTTGTGCTTAGCCTGATGTATGGAGCATCTGCACTGTATTTATTCGCGTTATCAATCAGGTTATAAATTACGTTAGAGAGGTGAAGTTCATCTCCTTTAAGGGTTGCACATTCCGCATCCAGAGCCAATACTAGTTGTGCAGATTTTTTCTCCAGCTGTAAACTCATGCTATCTGCCACGGCAGCTATCAGTGCATTCATATCTACCTCTTCCTGTTCCAGTTTCAATTCTTTTTTATCCAGCCTGGCGATGCTGAGTACGCGTTCGATATGGTTGCCTAAACGAACATTCTCATCATAAATGATCCCCGCAAGTCTGCCAATTCTGTTTTTATCCTCCAAAATCTCAGGATCTTTTAAGGCCTCGCTGGCGATCATAATGGTGGATACCGGAGTCTTGAACTCATGGGTCATGTTGTTGATGAAATCTGTCTTCATCTCCGAAATCTTTTTCTGGCGCAAGATTGCATACAGCGTATAAGAAAAGATAGAGATGAGCACCAGCAACAAGCCTGCAGAGGAGGCCATGGTAACGCTCAGGTTACTAAAAATTAAGGATTGACGATCGGGGAAGTTTATATATAACATACCCGGATCTCTGATCACATCATTACTGAACAATGTGGTTTTAAACGTATTAATGGGCAGGATTTCTCCGCTCACTGCAGAAGCTTTACGAAACAATACGATATCATTAGTAACACTCTTGAGCCAAAAATCATAGTCCAGCTTTATATTTTTATTCAGCAGCTCTGCGCGTAACAAGGTATCCAGTGTTTTAAGGGATACCCGCTGCACCAGCGGCACATCGAGCTGGCTCATTTCTTTGGCGGCCTCTTCCAGAACATTGTAATCGCCGTCGTTAATAAGCCTTACCGTATCTGCCTGCAGCTCTTTCAACGCATGGTTCTTTCTTCTGGCGGCAATTTCATCTTCAATGTTAAACTTTACACGCATATCGCCGTTAAGGCTCGGTAACGAAACACGGAGTGGCTGACCGTCATAACGGCTATACACCAGGTACCTGATGCTGTCTGGCAGTTTTGCAGGGGCAAGGTCGAAAGTCTTAGAAGAGCCAAGCCTGAAGGTTTTACGGACATTGCTGCCGATCATATTGAGGTCTTCATCAAAGCCTACATTTACATCAACATTTAATGGCGTTGTTGCCTGATTGGCCAGTGCAAAAAAATCAGCTTCTGAGATGATGACCGGACTAAGGTAAATCTTCCTGATCATGGCATCCTGATAATTGAGTTCGTCAATCATCTGTTTCTGCTGGGTGTATTTTCTTTTACGTTCCTCTTCCTTAAATTTTTGATCAAGGTCTATCAATTGGCGCGTCCTGTCGCGACGGCGGTTCTCAATATTGATCTTCCACTGCAGATCGGTTTTGTTGATATGGTTGACGGCATTTAAGCGTTGCACTTTATCAGCAACGGTGCTCAGCACCTGACTTACCTCTTGCTCAAAAAGCTGTGATTTTAGCTTGTAGGCCTCCCTGATGTAATACAATTGCATTACAAACACCCCGAGCAGCGCTACGGTCATGAGTCCGGTAATTAGCCAAAGGCTTTTATTCTTCATTATTGATTATTCAAAAATAAGGAAGACTGGCCTTTGTAGCTCTATTTTAACAATTTTTAACACAGTAGACCTCAAACAGTTCCAAAAAAAAATGCCGGAATAAAAATCCCGGCATCTATCATTGATATCTTTAAAATCTCTTAGAACGGAAGATCGTCTTCCTCACCCGGAGCACTGTTTAAGTCTGCAGGCGGAGCATATTGAGGTGTTGGAGCACCCGCAGCATTGTTAGCCAATGCATTGATACGCCAAACCACCAGGCTGTTGAAATAAGATGTTTTTCCTGTTTTGTCTGTCCATGGACGACCGCGAAGATTAAAGGAAACCTCAACATCATCACCTGTTTTCAAGCTATCAAACAATGCAGTTTTATCCTGTAAAGCTTCAAACCTGATATATTCAGGATAAGTTGGGTTTTCCGCGTACTCAATAATGAGATCACGTTTTTTAAAAGTCTCGCTTACCTGTTGTAATGCACCAATCTCGTGCACTTTTCCTTTTAATTCCATAACAATACTCTTTTATTCTTCTTTCTAGTTCAAATCTCTATATTTTTATTGATAACTTCGCACAATATATTATGCAAGTTTTCCACAACAAAAGTAAGGTGATTATCACCTGCAATAAAAGGCTTTCTCCATATCTGGTTGAGGAGGTAAAAGCACTCGGCTATGAAATTGTTAGAGATTTCCCGACCGGTGTAGAGCTGAATATCACACTTACAGAGTGTATTAAGCTAAACCTGAACCTGAGATGTGCCAGTCAGATTTTATATTGCCTGAGCAGTTTTAAAATAAACAGCCCTGAAGAATTATATCGCGAAGTGGTGGATATTGCCTGGGAAGACCTGATCGATTTTGCGGGATACTTTTCTGTTACTTCAAATGTTGACAATCCAACTATTACAACGCCTCTTTTTACCAATCTTAAGGTTAAAGATGCGATTGTGGACAGGATTAAAGATAAAAAAGGCATACGTCCCAATTCAGGATCCGATGCCAATAAAACAGTGGTTCATCTCTACTGGAAAGATAACGATGCAGATATTTTTCTTGATACTTCAGGAGAAACGCTGGCTAAACATGGTTATCGCAAAATACCTGGAAAAGCACCAATGCTGGAGGCACTGGCGGCAGGTGTAGTGATGAGTACCAAATGGGACCAGAAATCGCCTTTTATTAATCCGATGTGTGGTTCTGGAACTTTGGCAATCGAAGCAGCACTTATTGCAACTAACCGCCGACCAGGGTTGTTCCGCATGAATTATGGCTTTATGCATATTATTGGCTATGATGAGGAGGTATTTTTTGCCGAACGCAGAATCCTTAAAGATCAGGTTATTAAAAATATAGACCTGCAGATTGTGGCGACGGATTTATCCGAAGATGCTGTTGACGTTAGCCGTAAGAATGCAAAAACTGCTGGTGTGGATACGCTGATTAGTTTTGAGGTATGCGACTTCGCTGACACCCAGGTTCCTGAAGGCGGAAAAGGTGCAGTAGTTTTTAACCCTGAATATGGCGAACGCTTAGGTGTACACTCTCAGCTGGAGCTGACCTATAAGCGTATTGGGGATTTCATGAAAAAAGAATGCAAAGGTTATAGCGGGTATATTTTTACCGGCAACCCCGACCTGGCAAAAAAGATAGGCTTAAAAGCTTCGCGCAAGCTGGAATTTTATAACGGTAAATTGGATTGCCGGATGCTTGAATATGAGTTGTACGACGGTTCTAAAAGAGCGGACGACGAAAGACCAAAACCAAAAGAATACAAGCCGGAAGATTAAACCCCGGCTTGTTCAACTGAGGGAAATTGCTTTTTCCACATTTCCATATACGCTCCCTCGCGCTTCAAGAGCTCGGGATGCGTTCCTTCCTCAATTAAATTCCCATTATTAAGCACAGCAATCTTATCCGCGTTAACCACTGTACTTAGCCGGTGAGCGATTAATATGATTGTCTTGCCTTGCTCACGCAGATAATTTATTGTTCTGTAAATGTATTCTTCTGCGGTAGAATCGAGCGATGAGGTTGCCTCGTCCAGAATAAGGATTTCCGGTTCTCTATAGAGTGCCCTGGCAATTGCCAGACGCTGCCTTTGTCCACCCGAAAGATTTCCAGCATTTTCGCCCAGATAAGTATCAAATCCATTCGGGAGCTTTTCAATAAACTCAAGGATATTGATTTCCCCACATACCCTAATGATCTTTTTCATGTCGGGCTCCATGTCGCCAATAGCTATATTTTCGATAACGTTGCCTGCAAACAGGTGTACGTCTTGCGGCACTACCCCGACAATCCTTCGCAGGCTGTCGTTGGTAATGTACTTTATATCATAGTCACCAATTTGAATGCTGCCCGACTGCAACGGATAAATATGTTGAAGAAGGGATAACAAGGTTGTTTTTCCCGATCCGCTCTCGCCCACTATTGCGGTGATTTTTCCCTTTGGAATATGGAGGTTAAAGTCCTCAAAAACAGTTACCCTGCTGCCATAACGGAAGTTTACATTTTTGAATAGGATATCGCCCACCATGTCTACACTCAGGTCTGCCTTGTTTTCTGTAGTTTCCCTTTCCAGGTCCATGATCTCGAAAAGCCTGTCGGCCGCAATCCTTGCATCCTGCAACACTTTATTCATCCCAATCAGGCTAACCACCGGACCGGTGAAATAGCCAATAATCGCATAGAATGATAACAATTCACCCGCTGTTATCAGGTTATTCACCACAAATGCTGCTCCCGTCCACAATAAAATTACAGCAAAGAGACTCGAGAAGAAACTACTTGCATTTCCTATCCACAGCGAGTTTACACCTGATGTGTAAATGGTACGTAACAGGTTGATAAACCTAATTTCGGTTTTAAGATTGGTAAAGTTTTCGAGCCCAAACCTTTTAATGGTGCTCACAGAATTGACTGATTCTACCAGCTGGTTCTCGAGTTCGGCTGTTTTTTCCATCAGTTGGCGCTTGGTATGTTTATTCAGTCGGTTGGAGAAATAATAAATTATGGCATAGATAGGTACAATGATCAGCATAATCAGCGCCAGCTTCCAGTAATAGGTGAACATTAGCGCAAAAGAGAAAAATAAGATAAAGACATTTACTAAAAAACCTACCAGAACCCCATGGTACAAACAAATATTTGTACCGTTCAAATTGCTATAACGAGAAGATTTTCATTGAGGATCATGCCCAAAAATCTTTTATACAACCTATAAGAATATTTTATTTTTAAAAGTTACAATAGGGATTATACTACTTAAAAACAGTTATTTATGAATATTTCCTGATATTATAAAGGTTATAATCAGCCATATTTTAACCTATAGAAATCCGCGTTCTTTCTTTTTTCGTTAATTAAAAATTCGATACAAAAAGATATAATCCATGAGAGATCCACTCGAGTTAAAACCAAAGGTTGTAGCAGGCAACATTAGAAAAATCAGAGAATATAGAAATTACACACAGGATTACCTGGCGGCTAAATTATCAATCTCACAAAACGCGTATAGCAAAATAGAACTGGGCTACAGCAAGATAACTCTTGATCGCTTATTTCAAATCGCTATCATCTTAGATATTGAAGTGATGCAACTGATCACTGTGGATCACAGAAATGCTGTGAAACTTGATCCGCCTTCTTAATTTATTACGATAAGAATATCTTTGCACCATGCAGATGGACATAGATAAAATATTAGCGCTCACAATTGAATTCGTAAAAGAAACGCTGGCTGGTGCAGAATCAGGGCACGACTGGTTTCACATTGAACGGGTATATAAAACAGCCTTAGCAATCAATGATCAGGAACATGGTGACGCGCTCACAGTATCTTTGTCGGCCCTTTTGCATGATATTGCCGACAGTAAATTCCACAATGGTGATGAAGAAATAGGCCCTCAAACTGCAGGTCACTTTATGCTGAGCTTGAATATCCCTGAAGAAACGATCACGCACGTGCAGCAGATCATTAGAAATCTTAGTTATAAGGCCAGCCTGGGAACGGTAAACTTCAGTTCTAAGGAATTGGATATTGTTCAGGATGCCGATCGGATTGACGCTATCGGCGCCATCGGAATTGCAAGAGCATTTACTTATGGTGGCTTTAAAAACCGTCTGCTTTACGATCCGCAAATTTCTCCAGTACCGCAGCAAAACAAAGAAGCTTACAAGAATTCTACGGCGCCAACAATCAATCACTTTTATGAGAAGCTTTTACTGCTGAAAGATCTGATGCGGACTGACAAGGGCAAAACCATTGCCAGTCAAAGACATGATTTTATGCTGAGCTATCTGGAACAGTTTTATGGTGAATGGGATGGAAAAAAATAGCCCTACTCCTTTAAGGAGAATCATTAACTAAATTCAATAGCATTTAAATGCTATATTTGTTAGTAAATATAGCAGGATGTCTGAACGTATTAGAGAAAAACTTAATATTCTGGCCGATGCGGCTAAGTATGATGTTTCTTGTTCCTCCAGTGGTGGAAACAGGAAGAATGACAATAAGGGTTTAGGCAACAGCCATACATCCGGTATTTGTCACACCTATACTGAAGACGGACGGTGTGTCTCCCTCTTAAAAATACTGCTTACCAACCATTGTATATTTGATTGTGCCTACTGTGTTTCAAGGAAAAGCAACGATATAGAACGTGCTGCTTTTACGGTTGAGGAAGTGGTAGAGCTTACCATGAACTTTTACAGAAGAAATTACATTGAAGGTTTATTTCTTAGTTCTGGCATTTTCAAGAATGCAGACTTCACGATGGAACGTCTGGTAAGGGTGGTGAAAAAACTACGTCTCGAAGAACGTTTCAATGGTTATATACATCTAAAAACTATTCCTGGGGCTAGCGATGAGCTGATTACTGAGGCAGGTATGTATGCCGACAGGATGAGCATTAATTTGGAAATGCCTACCGAAAGTGGGCTGAAATTACTTGCACCAGAGAAGAGCCATCAGGACGTAATTAAACCTTTAGGCTATGTTCAAAACCAAATTGTGCAGTTTAAGGAAGAACGTAAGCTGATCAGAAGCGTGCCTAAATTTGTACCTGCCGGGCAGAGTACGCAAATGGTTATTGGCGCAACGCCAGAGACGGATAAAGAGATTATGCATACTGCTGATGCATTTTACAGGAATTTTTCTTTGAAAAGGGTTTATTACTCTGGCTATATCCCTATTAGCAATGACAACCGCCTTCCGGTGCTGGGTTCACAGCCACCATTGATCAGGGAGAACAGGCTCTATCAAACTGATTGGCTCATGCGATTTTACGGTTTTCATGTAAATGAGCTGTTAAACGACGCCAATCCGCATCTTGATATTGACATTGACCCGAAATTAAGCTGGGCACTGCGGAACCTGCAACATTTTCCTGTAGACATTAACGTGGCGGCCTACAAGCTGATTCTCCGTGTTCCTGGAATAGGTGTTACCTCAGCCAAAAAAATAGTTCAGGCGAGAAAGTTCGGCAAGCTCCGTATTGATCAACTGCAAAAAATCGGCGTCGCCTATAACCGCGCGAAGCATTTTATCAAATGTGTAGACAGTCCTTACCAATTGAAAGACTATCAAGGCACACAGATAAAATCTTTTATACTTGCCGAAAGCCAGAGTAAATACATTAAAAACGACAGCAGTCAGCTTATACTCTTCTAGATGAACATTTATGTCTTCGATGGTAGTCTTGAAGGCTTGCTCTGTGCGGTATTCGAATGGTTTGAACGCAAGCCCGGTAAAGTGCAACTGCTGAGTAGTGATGCATTTCAGCCGGACGCCTTTACGGCGGTAATGCATATCCATAACGATGAGAAAAAAGCAGATCGGGTGTGGAAAGGTCTGCAAAGCCGGCTTCCCAAAGACTGGATCCGAAGGTTTTACTGCGCTTATCTTTCAGAAACCGCAGCCGCGTATCGCTCCCTGTTTGAGTTTGCCTGTTATATTTTCTCCAATCCTGCCGGTGCGGAGAGCAACTATGGCCACCCGGATGTATTAATGATCGGTCAGATTGCCAAAAAAGTAGAAAGAGAAAAACATCGTATGGAGGCTTTCATACGCTTCCAGCATACTGCAGACGGCATTTTTTACTGTGGTATAGACCCTGATTTTAATGTATTGCCCTTGATTATGACGCATTTCAAAAATCGCTATGCTGATCAGCAATGGGTTATCTATGACATCAAAAGAGACTATGGATTATTTTATGATCTCCATCAGGTAGAAGAAATCAAGATTTCTTTTAATGAGCGTCAGACCATGATGCAGCCGGCCGCCGCCAGCCTTTCTGAAAAGGAAGGACTATATGCGGTTTTATGGAAGGACTATTTTAAAAGTACCAACATTGTGGCGCGGAAAAACACAAAACTCCACGTGCAGCATGTGCCTAAAAGATATTGGAAATACCTTACCGAAAAGCAGGTTTAAGCGAAAGATGATAAATAAGAATTAACATTAATTTGTAGAATTATCTCGTAAATTGCTTGCATGAAATTAAGTGTTTTAGTTCTTATTACGGCCTTGGCAGTTGCCCTATCTATTGCTTTAGTAAATTTTCATTTCCAACAGAGTTTGTATTTTATGCTGGTTTCTTTTGGGATCTCTTTCGCAACCAGCTTCATCCTTTTCTACTACCTTTTAGAAAAATACATCTACTCCAAGATCAAACTGATCTATAAACTGATCCATAACCTAAAACTAGGAAAAGATTTAAAGGACGCCCTGGGTGAATATGTAAGTACCGATCCCATCAACGATGTTGAACATGAGGTTATGGAATGGGCGGGCGCTAAAAAGAAGGAAATTGAAGTCCTGAAAAAGCAGGAGCAGTTTAGGCGTGAGTTTTTATCCAACGTATCACATGAGTTCAAGACCCCTCTTTTTGCGATACAGGGTTACATTGAAACCCTGCAGGATTGCCTGATAGATGATCCGGAAATGGCCGTTAAATTTTTGAATAAGGCAGAAAAAAATGTAGAAAGGTTGAGTTACCTAATCAATGACCTGGACTCTATCTCTAAATTAGAATCAGGGGAAATCCCGATCGATTATCAGAAATTCGACTTTGTGATCCTTGCTAAAGAGGTGATGGAGGGTTTGGAAGATAAGGCTAAAAAAAGAGAGATTACACTGTCTTTCAAAGAGAAGTATATGCATCCTGCTTTTGTAACGGCAGACCGGGAGAAAATTAGACAAGTGATGATCAATCTCATTTCTAATTCCGTTAAATATGGCAAAGAACATGGTTCTACAGCTATCAAAATTTTTGAATTGCACGATCAGTATCTTGTTGAGGTAACGGATGATGGCATTGGAATAGATGAAAAACATCTGCCAAGGTTATTCGAGCGTTTTTACCGCATCGATTCCCACAGATCCAGGGAAGTAGGTGGCACAGGACTGGGATTGGCGATTGTAAAACACATTCTGGAAGCACATGAACAGATCATTTCTGTGAGGAGCACGCTGCAGATAGGAACCACTTTTGCCTTCACCTTGCAGAAGACAAGTTAAAATATCGAAGATTTATTGGTCATATGTTAACACTTAACATTAACTTAACATTCTGTTACTACTTTTGTACCATATCATAATTTTAGCATGAATAACATTTTCAAGTTCTTTACACCCAAAGACAAAAAATTCCAACCTCTTTTTGAGCAAGCAGGAAATAATGTATTGAAAATCTCTGAAGCGCTTTTCCTTGCCGTTAGTGCAAAAGACCTGGACAAGAGAAAAGAATATATAAAAGAGATAGAGCGATTGGAACATGTTGGCGACGACATTACCCATTCAATCTTTCTGGAACTGAGCAAAAACTTTATCACTCCATTTGACAGGGAAGACATTCATGCACTGGCCAGTGCAGTAGATGATATTGCTGATTACATTCATGCTTCAGCGAGCAATATCGAGTTGTATAACATCAAAAACATTGGCGATGCGATGATCAAACTGGCAGAATTACTGGTGGAGATGTGTACGGATTTAGATAAAGCGATCAGAGAATTAAGAAGCTTTAAAAATATACGTGTAATTGCTGATGCTTGTGTACGCATTAACAGCGGAGAAAATCAAGCAGATTATGTTTGTAATCTGGCGATCGCCCGTTTATTTGAATTTGAAACCAATGCAATTGAACTGATCAAACAAAAAGAAGTTCTGCAGACACTCGAGATGGCAACTGACAAATGTGAGGATGCTGCCAACGTGTTGGAATCAATCTTGGTTAAGAACGCTTAAAACATAAAAAATGGTCCCTACCTTATTGATTGTTGTTATAATTCTGGCCATCGGTTTTGACTATATCAATGGTTTTCATGATGCGGCAAATTCAATTGCTACGGTCGTATCCACAAAAGTCCTTACCCCTTTTCAGGCGGTACTATGGGCAGCACTTTTCAACTTTGCTGCTTATTTTTATTTCACAGACCATAAAGTAGCGAATACCATCGCCAAAACGGTACTGGAAGAATATATCACGCTGGAAGTAATCCTTGCGGGCCTGGTTGCTGCTATCGTTTGGAACTTGTTTACCTGGTGGTATGGTATTCCTTCAAGCTCATCGCATACCCTCTTAGGCGGATTTGCAGGAGCAGGAATGGCAAAAGCAGGCTCCGTTGGCGCCAGCATCACTGCCGCGATTAACCTTGCACCAATCTTAAAAGTTGTTGCCTTTATTGTATTGGCACCGGTGATCGGGATGTTTATTTCCGTTATTATTTCCATTATTCTGCTTCATCTATCTAAAAATGCAAGGCCTTCAGTTGCGGAAAAATGGTTTAAAAAACTGCAGCTAGTCTCTTCTGCTGCCTTAAGCTTTACGCATGGCGGAAATGATGCCCAGAAAGTTATGGGTATTATCTATGTCGCGATGGTTGCAGCTGGATACCTGAGAACAGGAGATGCGATGCCAGAATGGGTGCCAATTTCCTGTTATGCTGCCATCTCTTTGGGCACCATGAGCGGTGGATGGAAAATTGTTAAAACAATGGGATCAAAAATCACCAAAGTAAATGCGTTTGAAGGTGTAGCTGCAGAAACTGCAGGTGCGGTAACACTTGGACTAACAGAACATTTTGGTATCCCTGTTTCTACAACTCACACCATCACTGGATCAATTGTCGGCGTAGGCCTGTTAAAACGAGTATCTGCGGTACGCTGGGGTGTAACCGTAAACCTTTTATGGGCATGGATCTTAACGATTCCTGTATCGGCAACCCTGGCCGGTTTAATATTTATGGCTATTCACCTCCTGTTTTAAGAGGTAAAATAATATACGAAAGAGGCCCTGTAGCAAAATGCTGCAGGGCCTCTTTCATATAATGCTAAAATGTTTTAAAAAGATATAGCGTAATTGATCCTGCTGTCTGCTGTTTTGGGCAGCTCCCATTTAGGGCCATCCTTCAGCAGTCGCACCGCTTCCGCGTTAGTCTCTTCGTCTATTCCAGTGATAATTTTAATATCGGATGGTGTACCTTCAGCATCGATAGAAAAACTTAGTTCCACAAATTTGCCGGTCTTTGCGCCCTTACCCAACTTATTGTTATCCGTAATGTAAGTATCAAAGTTTGCCCATCCACCTACCGGACTAGAAACAGCCGGCATAACCGAGGCCACGCGGGCGCTGGCCATAGTAGCAACGGGCGAACTTTTTACAGTGGTATCCATCACAGTAGCTACCTTCTGATCAAGAGCCCCAGCTGTTCTCGGATTTCTGACAGCAGATTTAATAGCTGCATCGCGTTTGGGATTTATCTGTCCTGCTTCTACTGGTTTCCCAGCAACAGCTGGAGCAATTGCTGCATAGTTTCCGTCTTTTGCAGAATCTATTACCGCGGGTAAAGGTGCAAGGTTAACTTCAACGGATTTAGGTCTGTTTTTAGCCGCTTGTTCCTGCTTTACGTTCTGACGCATAAAAAAGAAAATGCTGACTGAAGTAAACATAACGGCAGCAGCAGCAGCTACACTAAGGCGTTGCCAGGTGAATACGGAATCCTTTTTAACTGCCTCCTGCTCGGCAATACGCTCATAAAGCTGCTTTTGCAGGATAGAAACAGATTGTGACACACGTCTTGGAGATTCACTCAATCCAGCCAGGGCCTGCGCCACAAAAGGATCTTCCAGTGCTTGCTTTTCGATCCGGTGCATTGCATCGTTGTCCAGCTTACCGTCCAGATAATCTTCCAGTATATCTATATCTAACCAATCGTTATTCACCGCTGTTTTTTTCTATACAAATTTTCAAATTCCGTTTCCCGTTTTGAATATAGCTCTTTACTTTGACCATTTCATAACCTGTTATCTCGGCCACCTCTTTATAACACTTCTCCTGCAGATAAAACAGATCAACGCTGATTTTTTGTTCCTCAGGAAGGCTATCCATGCATCTTTCCATCACGTTTAGCTGCTTCTCTTTTGTATCCTCAATATCCAGATGCACAAAATCACCGTTTTCCACAAAAACCTCGTCGATTGAAACAGTATTATTTTTTGAAGATTTGCGGATGACCATTAAACAATGGTTTCTGGTAAGTACATGAAGCCAGCTTTTGAAATTCTGTACCTCATGCGCTTTAAGCTTTACGACCAGTTCTTCAAAAATCTGCATCACTGCATCTTTGCTTGCCTCTTCCTCTTTAAGATAGTTGAAACACACACCATATACTAAGTGCATATATCGGTTATATAAAGCGCCCAGCACGTCCAGACTCCCGGTATTTTTGTACTGGGCAATAAGCGTTGAATCGCTCATTTCTTTGATTGCGGCTGTGTGTTTTATAAATTTCAAGGTAGCTATACGAAGGAAAATTCTTTTCAAGTATAAAAATATTTTCCGACTCTAAGATAGAAATTCTAAAAGAATATGTAATTGGTCGGAGATTTGCTTACTATTGACTATACCTCACATTCCATGAAAAAAATCAATCTCTTGATCCCCGCTTTATCAATGATGGTACTGGGCAGCTTTAATGCTCAGGGACAGTCCAAGCTTGGGAGTCTCTTAAAAAAAGTTACCTCAGCAAAATCCACCAGTACTACAAGTACAACCGCAAAACCAACTGCCATTGAAATGGGAATGGGTATCAAAGAAGCATTAGAAATCGGAACTTCCAGAGGTGCCGACCTCCTGTCTGCTAAAGATGGATTTCTAGGGAATCTGGCGGTTAAGATTCTTTTCCCGCCCGAAGCGCTTAAAGTTGAAAAAACTTTGAGGAGCATTGGATTAGGCTCACTGGCGGATAACGTAATTACCAGTCTTAACCGGGCCGCTGAAGATGCAGCAAAAGAAGCCAAGCCAATCTTTGTATCCGCAATTAAACAGATGACTATCACAGATGCCACAAATATCCTGTTGGGAAGTGATACCTCTGCAACTGCCTACTTTAAAAAAGCTACTACAGCACAGCTGATGGAAAAATTTAAACCTGTGATTTCGGCCAGTCTGGCAAAAGTGGGTGCCACTAAATATTGGAGCACAGCCACTAGTCAGTATAACCGGTTGCCAATGGTAACGCAGGTAAACACAGACCTGTCTGCCTACACTACGCAGAAGGCAATAAATGGGATGTTTATTCAGGTTGCACAGGAAGAACTAAACGTACGAAATAGCATTGGTGCGCGTTCATCGACATTGCTACAGAAGGTATTTGGATACGCAGATAAGGCTAAATAAGTTTTACTTAAAGCTTTACCGATTTAAAAAAACCGTATTCTCATAAAAAAAGGCTACTTTTATACAGAACAATTACGAATAACTTACAGGTATATTGGATTTTAAAGATTTTAATTTTAACCCTGAACTTTTAGAGGGTTTATTAGCGATGGGTTTCAGAAATGCAACTCCAATACAAACGGAAGCAATTCCACTCATCCTTGCGAAAAAAGACTTAATCGCGTGTGCGCAAACTGGTACAGGTAAAACAGGTGCCTACCTGCTGCCTATCATGAACATGATTAGCCAGACAGAAGAACGCCATAACAATACATTGATTCTTGCCCCGACACGCGAACTTGCCCAGCAGATTGACCTGCAGGTTGAAGCACTTTCTTACTTTACCAATATCAGCTCACTAACAGTCTACGGCGGTGGCGATGGTATTGCATATGAGCAACAGAAACGCAGCATGCGCGAGGGTGTAGATATTATTATCGCTACACCGGGAAGATTGATCTCTCATCTCTCATCGGGTTTATTAAAGCTTGATCAGTTGCAGCACCTGGTGCTGGATGAGGCAGACCGTATGCTGGATATGGGCTTTTACGACGACATTATGCGCATCGTAAGCTTTTTGCCTGAAAAAAGACAAACGGTGCTTTTTTCAGCAACCATGCCGCCGAAAATCAGGAAACTTGCTGGCAACCTTTTAGTGGAACCAGATCAGATCAGCATTGCCATTTCAAAACCCGCAGCAGGGATTAATCAGCAGGCTTATATTGTGCACGACTCCCAAAAGGTAAAACTGCTGACAGAGCTGATGAAAAATGTAGATTATCCCAGCATTTTGATCTTTGCCTCCACAAAAGAAAAAGTAAAGAACCTTGGCAAGGTCTTCCGTGGGCTTGGCTTTAAAGCCGAAGCATTCCATTCTGACCTGGGACAGAAGGAACGGGAGGCAATCTTATCAGAATTCAAGAACAAGCGTGTGCCGGTGCTGATCGGAACAGATGTTCTGTCCCGAGGAATCGATGTAGAGGGTATTACACTGGTAATCAATTTCGATGTACCTCATGATCCTGAAGATTATATCCACAGAATCGGCAGAACGGCGAGAGCAGCAACCACAGGAACCGCGATCACACTGGTCAACGATAAAGACAAACGTAAGTTTGCGATCATTGAAAAGCTGATAGACAAAAAAATTAACAGAATGCCACTTCCGGAACACCTGGGAGAGGCACCTTCAGAAGATGCAGCTGCTGCTGCACCAGCAGATAAAAAAGGCCCGGCAAAACCTAAACGCAAGTTTTGGAAAAAGAAACCAAAAGCGGCCGGCAGCGCACCAAAATCTGAATAACAATCTACAGGAGCAAACAAAATTTGCTCCTGTTTTTGTTTATCTTTATACCTATGCAGAATTTACCCCCATTAGCTGAGCGTTTGCGTCCGCAAAATCTGGATGAATATGTGGGTCAGAAACACCTCGTTGGACCTGATGCAGTTTTACGCAAGGCAATACAAAGTGGACAGCTCCCTTCGATGATTTTCTGGGGCCCGCCGGGAGTAGGTAAAACTACCCTGGCCTACATTATTTCGCAAACACTTGACCGCCCTTTTTTTAACCTAAGTGCTATCAATTCCGGTGTTAAAGATATACGTGAAGTTATTGATAAAGCTGCCTTATTAAAAGATAGTCTTCTGGGCTTACCCATTCTCTTCATTGATGAGATTCACCGCTTTAGCAAATCTCAGCAGGATAGCTTGCTGGGGGCGGTAGAACGAGGTTTGGTTACACTCATCGGCGCAACCACAGAAAATCCTTCCTTTGAAGTAATCTCAGCTTTGCTCTCGCGATGCCAGGTCTACATCCTGAAGTCGCTTGATGAAGGAGAATTGTCAGGCTTACTGCATACAGCAATTAAGCAGGATGTGGTACTCAAAGAAAAGAAGATCACGATAAAAGACCATGAGGCGCTGATCCGGTTATCTGGCGGTGACGCCCGAAAACTGCTCAATGTACTGGAGATTGCCATAAATGGAATTGGAGGCAAAAGCATTGTGCTGACTAATGAAAATGTATTGGAACATGCCCAGCAGAACCTGGCTTTGTATGACAAGGCAGGCGAGCAGCATTATGATATCATATCTGCATTTATAAAATCAATCCGCGGAAGCGATCCCAATGCTGCTGTCTATTGGCTGGCGAGAATGATTGAAGGCGGCGAAGACCCGCTTTTTATTGCCAGACGATTGCTCATTCTGGCTTCAGAAGATATTGGCAATGCCAATCCTAATGCGCTTTTACTTGCCAACAATTGTTTCCAGGCAGTGAATGTAATTGGTTATCCAGAAGCCAGGATCATCCTTTCTCAGGCAGTGACGTATATGGCTTCTTCCCCTAAAAGTAATGCCGCCTACGAAGCCATCAATCATGCACAGGCGCTGGTAAAACAGACGGGAAATTTACCTGTGCCCTTGCATATCCGCAACGCGCCGACCAAACTCATGAAAAACATTGGCTATGGTAAAGATTATAAATATGCCCATGGATACGAAGGCAATTTTGTACAGCAGGAATTTCTTCCAGAACTGATAAGTGGGACAAAGCTATATGACCCGGGGAAAAATCCAGCGGAAGAAAAACTGCGGGAAAAACTACGGCAGAATTGGAAAGAAAAGTACAATTATTAGCCATGTTCACAGTTTTTTTAAAGCAACAGTGGACAGGTTTCTGGAGGTCCAAAGGGAAAAGTAGTACCATCGTGGCACAAGCTGTCATTGCCTTTGTGGCCTTGTACATCGTGGGTTTGTCTCTGTTTATTGGCATTAACATGGAAGAACTCTTTGAAGAGCTGTTGCCGGGGAAAGACGTGTATATAGTATTCAATGGAGTAATCCTTTACTATTTTGGACTTGATTTTTTAGCACGACTGCAGATGCAGGAGTTGCCTGCAATTGCTATAGTCCCTTACCTGCATCTAAACATCCCCAAGAAAAAAATAGTCTGGTATCTTAATATAAGGGCCTTATTTTCTGTCTTCAATATATTGCCACTACTAATTTTCCTGCCTTTCTGCATCCTCCATCTGCCTGATGATTTCGGCCTATTTGCCTGCCTGATGTATATCGTTACGATTTGTTCACTGATGCTCTTCAACAATTATGCTGCATTATATTTCAAGCGTGTGTCCGCAGAAAACATGACGATAGTAATCATTGGTCTTTTTTTTATGGCAGCTATTGCAGTGATGGAATACTTCAGGATATTCTCTATCGCGGCAATCTCAAACTTGTTTTTCCAGGCGATTACTGCATATCCCACAGTTGGGTGCGCGGCTATCGCACTGGCCACAACGATGTTTTTAATCAATTACAGATACCTGGCGCAACACCTTTACATCGATGAGATCAGATCTGTCAAAACAACGAAAACAGTTACTGATTATTCTTTTTTAAATCACTTTGGACTTGCAGGAACACTTGCAGCCTTAGAAATTAAGCTCATTCTTCGTAATAAACGTCCGAGGGCAACAGTAGCAAAAGGTTTGCTCTTATTGTTTTATGGTCTCCTGCTCTACAAACAAGAGACCATTGAGGCTAACGAGTTCTGGAAATTGCTGGCCACCGCCCTACTGATGACTAGCAACGTGCTGCTTATTTATGGACAAATGATGTTTGGCTGGCAAAGTGCGGAATTTGATGGAATGCTGGCGAAAAAAATTAGCGTTACTGTCTTCTTTGAGGCCAAGATCCTGTTGCTAACACTAGCTTCGAGTGTACTGACGCTTATAGTGAGCCTGTATGGTTTCCTTAGCTGGAAGATTTTGCTGATGCAGTTTGCTTTGTATTTTTACAACACTGGCATAGGTACCATTATTGTTTTATACTTTGCTACGCGAAATTATAAATCTATTGACCTGTCAAAAGGTGCAAGTTTTAACTGGCAGGGAGTAGGGGCAACAACAATGATCCTTGCTTTACCTATTATGCTGTCCCCATATATCATCTACCTGCCTTTGGCATTGATTCACCCTTATTGGGGACTCGCAGGATTAGCAATAACAGGTTTAATGGGTATCGTAACAAGGAAGTTCTGGCTCGGCCTTTTGGTGCGGGCCTTTAATGAAAGAAAATATAAAATTGCCGCTGGCTTCAGAGAAAAATCATCATGATTAGCATCAATGCACTTCAAAAAATTTACGCAGGACGAACCGTTGTTGATATCGAACAACTAACCATTAGCCGGGGTGAAACCATAGGTGTTGTGGGTAACAACGGCGCCGGAAAAACTACACTGTTTAGAATGCTGCTTGACCTGATCCGCCCAAGCTCAGGAACAATACATTCGAAGGACCTGAACGTAGCAGAGGGCGACCAGTGGAAAAACTACACGGCATCTTATCTTGACGAGGGATTCCTGATCGACTATCTCACACCAGAAGAATATTTCATCTTCGTTGGCAGTCTCTATGACATGGATGCAAAAGAGGTGACAGGGTATTTGAAGGAATATGAAGAATTTTTTAATGGCGAAATCCTAAACAGCGGCAAATACATCAGGGATTTTTCAAAGGGAAACCAAAACAAGATTGGTATCGCTGCGGCTTTGATGCAAAAGCCAGAGCTGCTAGTTTTGGATGAACCATTCGCAAATTTGGATCCCACCACACAGATCAGATTGAAAAGCCACCTTAAACAACTCAAATCTACGTCGATAACAACATTGATCTCGAGTCATGACTTGAACCATGTAACTGATGTTTGTGACAGAATTATTCTGTTTGAAAAAGGTAAGGTTATCAAGGATCTTAAAACAGATGCCAACACCCTGGAAGAACTGGAGGCCTATTTTTCACAATAAAGAGGCTGTACAGAATTATGGTCAGTTTAAAAAAAAGGAAAGGTCGACTGGCAAATATTCCTAAAATCCATTGCAATATTCTTGTTTCAATACAATATACAAGACATTAAACATACTTGGCATTACCTTTGAGTAAAGGCAATTATTAACAAATCAATTATTACTATGATTACTTCAAAATTTAAAATAGCAACGTTCAGTATCGCATTATCGATTAGTGCTATGGCGTTCCAAGGCTGCGATAGTTTGACAAAAACTCAGAAAGGTGCAGGAATTGGTGCTGCAGCCGGTGGTGTATTAGGTGCCATTATTGGTAAAAAAGCTGGTAATACTGCTGTTGGTGCTATTATAGGTGGTGCAGTGGGTGGTACAGCAGGTGGTTTTATTGGAAAACGTATGGATAAACAGGCTGCTGAAATCCAGACTGCAATCCCGAATGCCGAGGTTGTACGTGAAGGAGAAGGTATCATTGTTAAATTTGATAGTGGTATTTTATTCGACTTTGACAGCGCAAATCTTAAAGCACAAGCTAAAGACAATGTAAAATCGTTGGCAAACTCATTAAACGAATATCCAAACACAGAAATTAAGATTGTTGGTCATACCGATAACAAAGGTACCGCAGCTTATAACCTGGGACTATCAGAAAAAAGAGCTGCCGCAGTTAAATCATATGCAGTCGCTCAAGGTGTGCCATCATCACGTTTAACTACTTTAGGTAAAGGATTAGCTGAGCCTATCGCAGATAACACAACAGATGCAGGAAGAGCTGCTAACCGTAGGGTTGAAGTAGTGATTGTTGCAAACGAACAATTGAAAAAAGAAGCGGCTGCACAAGCCAACTAATATTAAAACATCTACCTTTTGAAACGCAACGAGGGTGTCTGGTTAAGTCCTGACACCCTCGTTGCGTTTAGGGCTTTTCACAAAAGCCCTGCACTTATTCTTTACGGGCTCCAATTTATCTACGAGGGATAGATGTCGTCAAAATAAGTTATAGCGAGCGACTTCAATAACAATTCCTGTTCCATCATGGCAAAAGAAGGTACGGGTTTCACCAGTTTCCAGTGCGGCCATCCATCCTGATCTAATCCTTCCAGTTCATAGAAACCCATTTCACTAAGTAAACGGCAGGTGGCAATATGCATCAGTTCTTCTTTCTGTCGCTTACTAAATTTACCCGGGCCTTTGCCCAATTCCTGAACACCAATTAAAAATAGCATGACCTTTAAATCTGGTAGTTCTGAATCAAAGTCTTCGGCAATCTTTTGCTGAAGAATCTTCCATTTTGCATTAATTTCTGCTGGCTTCATATGCAAAGGTAAAATTAAAAGAAAGGTTTATGACATTATAATTGATACTTAGCTTATCGGATTCACTACATTTAGACCATAAAACCTAAATCTGATAAAAAAAGTAGATACTTCCAAACTGCCAATTTGAGTAGTTAACGGTCGGCCTTAACCATCATTGATCTAAAAATATATTGTAATGAAAAAAGTAATCTCAGCTGGCCTGATGGCCTACGGTATGTCTGGTAAATTATTCCAGGGTCCTTTTCTTGATGCTCACGACGGGTTTAAGCTACATGCAGTTGTAGAACGTAACCAGAAAAACGCAGAGAAAGACTTTCCTGGTATTATTAGCTATAATACTACTGACGATCTGATTGCAGATACCAGCATTGAACTCATTGTAATCAATACGCCAAATAATACCCATTATGACTATGCTAAACAAGCATTGCAGGCAGGTAAAGATATCCTGGTAGAAAAACCTTTCACTGCAACCTCTGCAGAAGCAAAAGAGATTTTTGCACTCGCCAAGACTCTCGGCAAAAAGGTATTTGTTTATCAAAGCCGCAGATGGGATAGTGATTACAACGCGGTTGTTAAAGTGGTGAAAGACGGAAAATTAGGAAAGCTTTCTGAAGTTCACTTTAGGTATGACCGTTACAAGGCAGCAATTGGAGTTAAATTATTCAAAGAAGAGCCCGTTGCAGCCAGTGGTTTGATGTATGACCTGGGTCCGCATTTACTCGATCAGGCAATCAGCCTTTTCGGGAAACCTGATTCATTTCATAAAATATTGGGTAAGAACAGGCCAAACACTAAAGTGGACGATTATTTTTCTATCCACCTGAGCTATCCGGACAGTGTGAACGTTTTTGTTCATGCCAATATGTTAGTTACAGATGTTCAGCCTGCATTCACCTTATACGGGACATACGGCAGTTTTATCAAAGAAAGAGCAGACATCCAGGAAGAACAATTATTGAAAGGTGTAAAACCAAACGCTCCAGGATTTGGAGCAGAACCGAGAGATAAGGAGGGCAAGCTAACGCTGATAGACACTAACGGCGAGAAAACTCAGGAACTGATTGCTTCAGAGACAGCCAATTATTTAGATTTGTTTGAATCCGTGTATCAGTCGATTATCAATCACCAGCCTTTCCCGGTAACCGAAGAGCAAATATTGACTCAGCTCGAAATTTTGGAAGCCTAACCAGCAACTGGGAATTGAATTTCATAGACAGAAATTGACCAGCATTCACTAACAGTAACTGCATTTAAATTTTGCAGGCTTAATGTTTATAAAAAAAGCATCCGGTAAATAAACCGGATGCTTTCTATTTATTAATTTAGATATTCGTTGAGCGGACTTAGCCTATAGTCCCCCTAAAACGGCTACAATGAACTCCGTAGCCACCTCCACATGTGGAATATGTCCGCATCCCTCAAACTCAATCAATCTGGCTTTAGGAATCCGCGCAGCGATCTGTTTACCCAGAAATTTATATTGACCATGTAACACCTGCTGATCGGGGCTTAACAAAGCTTTGCCAACAATAGTACGGTCTTCTTTGCCTATAAATAAAATGGTGGGTACTGTGATGTTCTGGAACTCGTAAAACACTGGCTGCTCATAGATCATACTAAATGTCATTGCCGCAACTTTGGCATAACGTGGAAAGTCGGCACTAAAGGTCACTCCTGCGCCAATATCTACTAATTTGTCGTACTCGGGCTTCCAGACAGTAAAATAAGAGCTTTTATAGTATTTTTTGATGCTTTCTGCAGTTGCCTTAAGTTCTGTTTTATATTGCTCCTCAGTAGTGGTGTAAGGAACAAACTGTCGGTAATCTTCTAGCCCAATCGGGTTTTCCAGCAATAGTTTTTCCGTTTGCAGCGGGTACATCAGTGCAAAACGCGTCGCCAGCATTCCGCCCATCGAATGTCCCAGAATATTTGCTTTCTGGATACCGAGGGTGTCCAGTAAAGCTTTGTTCCAGCGTGCCATTTGATGGAAGCTATAATGGATAAATGGTTTTGATGATCTGCCAAATCCAATCTGGTCTGGCACTACCACCCTAAAACCCCGGTCACTTAATGCTTTGATTACCTCTGTCCAGTAGTAACCACCAAAGTTTTTACCATGAAACAGAACAACTGTTCTGCCATTGGCATTTTGTTTTGGCATCACATCCATATAGGCCATTCTGATGTCCTGTCCTTCAGTATGAATAGGAAAATATTTTACGGGATAGGCATAGTCGACGTTTTCAAGGCTAATAGAAAGTGTGTCTGTCTTTTGTGCACTTACAGAAAAAGAGACGCCAAATAAAAGAACGGCGGGAAAGAAAAGTTTCCTTAACATATAATTTTTGAGGTTTAGCCTAAAACAACAAAGGCATTTAAAAAGTTTAAAACTAATCATTATTTACAAAAAAGCCCCGCTTCTTTGAGAGAAGCAGGGCCATTGTCACTAATTCGTTGCTGTTTAATTCTTCAGCGTGAAGGGAATATTTACGCCGAAGGTGATGTTTCTTCCCATATTATAAATTCCCAAAGTTGGATCTTCATCACTCAGTCTTCCTGGTTTAAAACGGCTCAGGTGATCGTAATAAGCTTTGTTCAATAAGTTTTTACCTGCTGCATATACTGTGATCTGCTGTTTTTTGCTCAATTTGAATGTGGTACCCACCGCAGCGTTTAACAATGTATAACCTGAAGATGCCGTTTCGAAATTATCGATCTTACTTTGCTTGAAGAAGTTATCGATTCCTACCGAAAAGTATGAATTTGATGTGCCAGCTATTTTTGGTTCAAAACGCAGTTCATTGCGTAAAGTTGCAGCCGGGATAAAGGGTAGTGATTGCTCCGTTGTTCTGTTGGTTGCCCTGGTATAAGAGAATCCGTTTTCGAAGTGAAGGAAACTAATTGGATGTAATGTCAGTCCGGCTTCAACACCACGAAGGAAAGCATTGTCCTGTACAAAGTTGTAAACTGGAAAATCTCTGCCTTCCAACTCGATGGTTTGGCCGCTTGTGTTATAATAGATAAAGTTATCAATATAGTTAGCGAAACCACCAATACTCGCACTTACATATTGGTTGTGGTAATCAAATGAAGCATCAAACTGATAACTTTGCTCGGGCTTCAAATCTGCATTTCCAACCTCATAGCGAAACACTCCTTCGTGTACACCATTTGATGCCAGTTCGGCAATATTAGGTGCCCTGAACGCACTTCCGGCATTGGCTTTAAAACTTAGGGCCTCATTAAATTCATGTGTGTAACCTAACGCACCAGTGACATGTGAGAATTTGTTGTCGAAGGCATCAAATTGTGAATCCCCGTCAAAGGCCTTACCAGTCATTTTTCTGTAGTCAAAACGTATACCCGCATTGAAGGTGTCGTTATCCCATGTTTTTTTAACATAGGCAAATCCACCGAATGCCTGAGAATCATAATCAGGAATTAGCTGTTCTGCGCCGGATGTATTCAGACTATGCAAAAACTCACCGGAGGCACCAATTACCGGAGCCCAGCCATTTGTCTCTTTCCAGGAATATTTAAGGTCGTAACTATAGGCATAGCTATTCAGGAATAAGGCCAAACCATCGGCGCCCGCCTCCTCTAGTTCTCTACGCTGATTTTGCTGATAACCCAGGGTTGCTTTCAAGCTGCCGTCTCCAAGCAGGATATTACTGTTTAGGGCAATCTTATAATGCCTTACGTCTTGTTTAGGATAGGCTAAGGTTCTGTCTTTATTCTGTGAATCTGAAAAAGTGTTGCCTTCTTCGTCTACAAGCCGACCGGCATCATTTCTCTCCGGCTCATAAAAACCTATGTTGGTACGGAAACTGGAAGCGTCTAAATGTGCGTATCCCCATTTTTTATTCAGGCCAATCTGCCCTTCGAAATTGGTTTCATTGAAACCCGAATTTGGAACATATTCCGTTGGCGTTTTGTAGGAGTATGCATTTTTATAAGTGCCACGAACTTTGTAAACTAAGCCATTTTCATTCCCCTGGAGCATCAATGAACTTCCGGTAAGCCCGTTGTTGGTAGAATAGTTGGTTAGAAACTCTCCTCTTAGCGTTCCGTCTGGTGCTGGCAGGCCGTCAAGGATGTTGATTACTCCGCCCAATGCGTCTGAACCATACATCAAACTTGCAGGCCCTTTTAATACTTCTACATGATCTGCACTGTATTGATCAATTTCAATCCCATGTTCATCTCCCCATTGTTGTCCTTGTTGTTTCACTCCATTGTTAACCGTAACAACTCGATTGTAGCTTAAGCCGCGGATAACTGGTTTTGAAATTCCAGGGCCGGTGGTAATTTGTGAAACACCGGGAACGCGTGAAATTGCATCGATAAGGTTAGTTGATGGATGATATAATAAATCTGCCTTGCTAACAGTCGAAACAGAGGTACTGTTCTTGCGGTTATCGGAACTGGCTGCAGAACCGGTAATAACAACTTCCCGTCCCTCAATCACACTTGCCTGCAAAGCGAAATCGAGTGTGCCCGGACTAGCGAGGTCTATCGACCGGGTAATCGACTGATAGCCGATATAGCTGATTTGAACCAAAAACTTGCCTCTCGCCGGCAGGTTTCTGAAAACAAACTCTCCATTTTGATTGGCAATGGCAGATGTACGTAGGTCAGGAATTATTATTGTAGCACCAGGCAATGGTGTTTGAGTCTTCGCATCAGTAATTTTACCGCGCAATTCAATTACGTCGGCAGCATAAGCACTGGTTATGGTAAAAGCGGCTATCAGCACAACTAAAAACAATTGTATCTTTTTCATATGTATTTATTATTTTACTGACTGAGGTAAATGGCCAGAGATGTAAATCTGATACAGCAATATACTCAGAGGCACAATCCTGCAGTCGGCCTGTCTAAATTTGATAATTGGCCATCAATCTGTTTGTTGCCTAAAAAAAGGCAGTAGACTGAGGGACATGTATAATGATTTTTTGTAAAAACATTGCCTGATCAGGCATAATGTTACTGGATATTAAATCAAACAGCTGGGGGGCCGCGGAGGGAGGTGCCGATTAAGGCCGTGTAAGAGTCTGTAAGTACGCTAAAAGATTTCGTAAGCAGCTTACTAACTACAATCAAACTAATGGTAGCATTTGTAACTGTGTAATCTTTCTCGAAATGAGCGAAACAGATCAGACAGTTATGTCTTTCAGTACCAACATGCACCCTGTGCAGACACATTTTACCTTTTTTATCGCAATATTTCTCCACCTCTTCATGGTGATGAAGAGAGCTCCAGGGAACAAGTGCAATGGCAAATACCCAAAGCAGCATCATTCCAATCATCTGGCCGATATATTTACGCTGGTGTTTCAACTGTGTTGCAAATGTAAGCAAAATGAGTAAATTCCTGCCATTGTAACATAACAATGACCTGATATGGAATAAAAATACTAAATCGATATTATTTAACAAGTTATGGCATGGTAACTGTGCCACCATTTATAGGAATTTTATGATTTAAGCATATGGCAACGTCGCAGCAAATAAAAAATGGGTATATCGATTATGTACTTACACATGATGAACAACCCAAATCTGTTTATAGCTTTGTTAAGAAGCTGAAAATTTCTGAAGCAGAATTCTATGAGTTTTATGCTTCTTTTGAAAGTATTGAAAAAACCATTTGGGTAGAACTAACTGTAGAAACAATCGACACCATTCAGCAACAGGAGATTTGGATACAATATTCTTCACGCGACCGAATGCTGTCTTTCTTTTACAGCTACGTAGAATTACTGAAAAAGCAGCGGAGTTTTATCGTTTATAGTCTTAAAAAGCATACTTCGAGGTTTGCTTCTCCAGAAGTGTTATCTGGGGTAAAGCCAATTTTCGAAAACTTTGCCGAAGGGCTTATTGACGAAGGGCTGGAAACCGGAGAACTAGCTGCCCGTAAATTTCTGACTAAGCGGTATAAAGATGCCCTATGGATACAATTTGCGTTTATCGTAAACTTCTGGATCAGTGATGATAGTGCCAGCTTCGAAAAAACAGATGAAGCGATTGAAAAAGGGATTAATGTAACATTCGACTTGTTTCAGCGTTCGCCATTGGACAATTTATTTGAATATGGAAAGTTCTTGTCCAGAAATGGCAGGTTCGCCGAAAAAATGAGGAAATAAACTACATGGATGAACAGAAGAGTATTCCGGTAACTAAAGCAGAGCGTTCTGCAAAGTTTGTTAAGACTGGGTTCCAGATTGGCGGGAACTATATCAAACATTATTCAAAAAAGCTTTTTAACCCCGATCTGGGCCGCGATGAGCTGAATGAAGATAATGCTACTGATATTTACAAATCGCTGAGTGAACTTAAGGGCAGTGCCCTTAAAATTGCGCAGATGCTGAGTATGGATAAAAATATCCTCCCGAAATCCTACGTGGATAAGTTCACACAATCCCAATATAATGCTCCCCCGCTTTCAGGCCCGCTCATTGTAAGAACATTTACCAAGAATTTCGGTAAAACCCCAGAAGCTATTTACGACAAGTTTAATATCGTGTCCACCAATGCGGCATCCATCGGGCAAGTGCATCAGGCAGAGCTGAATGGCAAAAAACTTGCCGTTAAGATTCAATATCCAGGGGTGGGAGACAGTATTTCTTCAGATCTAAAACTCGTGAAACCATTCGCTTTTCGCTTATTAGGGATGAGTGAGAAGGAATTGAACATCTACATCAAGGAAGTTGAAGAACGCCTTCTGGAAGAAACTGACTACGAGCTGGAAGTTCGAAGGTCTGTCGAAATTACCGCAGCCTGCAAAGATTTGAACAATTTAGTGTTCCCTACCTATTATCCTGAGCTTTCTGGTAAGCGCATCATTACGATGGACTGGATTAATGGATTACACTTGAAAGAATTTCTTCAGACAAACCCTTCTCAGGAACTGAGGAATAAAATCGGCCAGGCTTTGTGGGATTTCTATAATTTCCAGCAACATGAGCTAAGGGCAGTTCATGCAGACCCGCATCCGGGAAATTTTATGATCACTCCAGATGAGAAGCTGGGTGTAATTGATTTCGGTTGTATTAAAGAGATGCCAGATGATTTTTATGTTCCGTTTTTCTCATTGATATCATCAGATGTAGTCAAAGATAAAGCGAGAACGATCGAAGCTTTCAGAAAGCTGGAAATGATCCATAAAACCGATAACCCAGCGCAGATTGAGTTTTACTATAGCGCTTACCTGGAAATGATACAGCTATTCGCAAAACCTTACCTGAGCAGTACATTTGATTTTAGTGAACCTACTTTTTTTGAGCAGCTCTATGCATACGGAGAAAAAATCGCTAAAATGCCTGAATTTAAACAGGCAAGAGGTGTTAAACACTTTATATATGTGAACCGGACTAATTTCGGTCTGTACACTATTCTTCAGGAACTGAAAGCTGTTGTTCGCACTGATACCTATCAGCCACATATTTCTTAACGTTGAACCCAGCCCATAAAAGAAAAGGTATAGTCGCCACAACCATACCTTTTCTCAACCTAAAAACTTATATATAAGACAAGAAATAGCAGAAAAGGTTTGAAAGCAATAATTCGTATTACACCTATTAGTGTATTTATCAGCGCCTAACATTTTACAATTATGATTAAAAAGTCTTTTGTTTATAATATTTTTTAAAAAAGTAAACATAGTCAGAACAGATAAATATATTTGCAGAAATAATCATTGCTTTGGACATACTTCTACCGTCTTTTAAAAATGTACTTGTAATTGAAGATAACCACGCCATCTTGGACGTGATTACTTTGATTCTGCAAAGTGAATCATATAAAGTGACAGGATTGAATAAAAGCGCAGATATGATGCTGCATATCGAGCAGTTCAAACCAGATCTGATCATTCTAGATATTATGCTGCCGGATGCAGACGGCCGGGATTTACTAAAGGTCCTTAGGTCAGATTCCACTACTGAACACATTCCAGTATTGATGATTTCTGCACGATATACTGAAGATAATGTACAGCATGGCGAGTTCAAACCAAATGGCTTTTTAGCAAAACCGTTTGATATCGACGACCTGCTGGATCGAATTGAAGGTATATTAGCAGGCAAATCTTACTAAGCACCTTTTTTATTACTCAGACTTTGCATGAGCTGGGTATACAGATCATCATTGTTATCTTCTCTCGGAGCCAGCTTTTTGACTTTAACCTGTTTCCCTTTCGCCTTCGCCTTGATAATTTTTAGAAGGTCTTTGGTATACTCATCCTTGAAGCTGGTGATGTCAAAATCAGCTGTATATTGTTTAATGAGTGCCATCCCCATGTCGAGTTCTTTCTTGGTCACGTCTTTAATCTCCGGTGTATCCAGTTCCTCATAACCTCTTATCTCTTCCTGAAAACGAATTTTAGTAACTACAAGCACATCATTCAGCGGGTGCACTACACAAAGGTTCTCGGTGTTACGGAAAACAAACCGTGCCACACCAGCTTTCTTTGTTTTCACCAAGGCTTTCAATAGTAAAGCGTAAGCCTTTCGCCCTTGTTTTTCGGGCTCGGCATAATAAGATGTTTCGTAATAGATTGGATTAATCGCACTGCTTTCCACAAAATTCTCCAGTTCAATCACCTTGGTTTTTTCAGGACTGGCGTCTTCAAAATCCTGGTCTTCCAGAATCACGTACTGATCTTTAATAAGGTACCCTTTTACAATCTTATCATAGGGCACTTCTTTATTAGTTTGTTCGTTTACGCGTTTAAACTTAATCCTTGAATGGTCTTTACTATCCAGCATGTCTAGATCAAGATGACTGTTCTGCACAGCAGAATGTAATTTAACCGGAATATTAACCAGTCCGAATCCTATGGATCCTTTCCAAAGTGTTCTCATAATCAGCAGGGGTTTAGCTATAATTTAACAAGATCCGGATGCATTTGTTTGCGCCTGCACCATCGCTGAAATCAAACATTACAAATTGATCTTTGTTATACCTAAAAACCCAATCTTCGCAATGAAAATACTATTAACGGCGGCTCTCGGACTACTTGTTTCATTAAGCCACGCGCAACTTAAACCTGTAACCTACAAAGACGGCGATCAAAAGTTAAACGGTTTATCAATTGCTCCTGCTAAAGGGGACATGAAGAAAGCTGGTATACTGATACTGCCGGCCTGGAAAGGAATCGACAAGCATTCAAAGGCTGTGGCAGAGGATCTTTCAAAACTAGGTTATTATGCCTTTATCGCCGACATTTACGGAGAAGGGAATTACCCCAAAGACAACAAAGCTGCCGGTGAAAAAGCCGGTTATTATAAAAATAATATAGCAGCCTATCAGCAACGAATAAAATTGGCGCTGGAAGAACTTATCAAAAGCGGGGCTGACGCTTCAAAAATTGTGGTAATCGGCTATTGTTTTGGTGGAACCGGAGCTATAGAAGCAGCCAGGGCCAACTTTCCGGTGCGTGGAATTGTATCATTTCATGGTGGTTTAGGAAGAGACAGCTCACGAGCAATAACGCCTATTACCGCGAAAGTGCTTGTTTTACATGGCGCAGATGACCCATCTGTTCCACTGCCACAGGTGCTAACTTTCCAACAAGAAATGAAAACGGCAAAGGCTGATTGGCAGATGGTTTATTATGCAAATGCTGTACATGCTTTTACCGAACCAGAAGCGGGAAATGACAACTCCAAAGGAGCAGCTTATAATGAGTTGGCAGCAAAGCGGTCGTGGAAACACTTCCTGTTATTTTTAGATGAAATATTAGCCAGTTAAAAGGCTAATATTTCATTTGAGCTGCACGTTTATTCAGCACTGAGCAGGGCAATAATATTTGCCGCAGTGAGCTTTTGCTGATCTCCTGATTGCATATTCTTAAGTGTCAGTATTCCACTTTGTATTTCATCACTGCCGATGAGGATCACATATGGTATGGCTTTGTCGTCGGCATAGCTCATTTGCTTTTTAAGCTTCGCAGCCGAAGGATAAAGTTCTGCAGCAACATCTGCCTCACGCAGTTGCTGTAATAATGGCAACGCGTATAATTCTGCTTCTTCATCGAAATTGCTGATTAGTACCTTAGTACCGGCAGCCGCTGATTCTGGAAATAGCTCCAATTCTTCGAGCACATCGTAGATTCTGTCTGCTCCGAAAGAAATGCCCACACCAGTCAATCCTTTTAATCCAAACATTCCCGTCAGGTCGTCGTAACGTCCGCCCCCACCAATGCTGCCCATTTTTGCTTCGTTAGTTTTAACTTCGTAAATACATCCGGTATAGTAGTTAAGTCCACGGGCAAGCGTAATGTCCAATTCCAGGTCTGGTTGTTTAAGGCTACTGCTGGCAAGCAGGTTTTTCACGTAGCCAAAAACGACCTCGATCTCAGCTATACCTTTCAGGCCAACTTCAGATGCTGAGAGCACGTGTTTTAAACTGCTTAATTTTTCCTCATTGGAACCTTCCAGCAATATCACAGGTTTTAGGGCCTCGATATTGTCAGCAGTAAAACCTCGTTCAATTAACTCTTTTGTTACCCCATCAAAGCCAATCTTATCCAGCTTGTCGATGGCTACCGTCATGTCTACAATCAACTCCGGTTTTCCAATGATTTCGGCAATGCCAGAAAGGATTTTGCGGTTGTTAATTTTAATCGTAAAATCTGTCATCCCCAGGTTACTTAATGCTTCCTGGTATATCAATACAAACTCTGCTTCGTTCAGCAGGCTGGGAGAGCCTACAACGTCTACATCACATTGATAAAATTCACGGTAACGCCCTTTCTGTGGCCTATCGGCACGCCATACCGGCTGCACCTGAAAACGTTTAAAGGGTAGCGAAATGTCATTCTGGTGCATCACTACATAACGTGCAAAAGGTACTGTCAGGTCATAACGCAAAGCTTTCTCACTAATCGAAGAAATTAGTGCATTGGAATTCATTTCAGCGAGATGACTGCTGTTTGCCTTAGAAAGATAATCTCCGGAATTCAATATTTTGAAAATCAGCTTATCACCTTCGTCGCCATATTTGCCTGTCAGGGTCGACAGATTTTCCATCGCAGGGGTTTGTATTTCTGCATAACCGTATTTTTTGAATACCTTTTTAATGGTATCAAAAATGTAGTTACGTTTCACCATTTCCCGGGGTGAAAAATCACGTGTTCCTTTAGCTAAAGACGGTTTAATATTCGACATGGCTGCAAAAGTACAAAAACTAAAAGGCATAAAAAAAGCTGCCGAAGCAGCTTTTTAAATATTTAAGAATTATTAAACCAATAGTCTAACTGGTTCTTCTAATAACGCTTTGAATGTTTGCAGGAATGCTGCACCTGTAGCACCATCAACGGTACGGTGATCACAACTTAAAGTTACTTTCATCACGTTTCCAGGAACAACGGCACCATTTTTAACAACCGGAACCTGAGATATTCCGCCAATAGCAAGAATACAAGAATCAGGGGTGTTAATGATTGCTGTGAATTCATCAATACCAAACATACCAAGGTTAGATACTGTGAATGTTGAACCTTCCCAGTCTGATGGCTGTAATTTTTTAGCTTTTGCACGTTGTGCGAAATCTTTTACTTCAGCTGAGATACGGGATAATGATTTGCCATCAGCAAAACGGATAACCGGAACTAACAAACCATCTTCAACAGCAATAGCAACACCGATGTTTACATGTTCGTTATAACGGATAACATCTCCTCTCCACGAAGAATTTACATTTGGATGCTGTTTTAATGCAACCGCAACTGCTTTTACTACCAGGTCGTTGAATGATAATTTAACTGGAGAGAATTCATTCATTTTACCACGTGCGGCAATAGCAGCATCCATATCGATAGACATGGTCAGGTAAAAATGCGGAGCGGTGAACAAGCTTTCGCTTAAACGCTTAGCGATCACTTTACGCATTTGAGAAACGGGTTTCTCTACAAATTTTTCTTCTCCTACAAAAGCAGGAAGAGCAGCTGGTGCAGCTTTTTCTGAAGATGCAGGAGCATCAGCAGCTTTAGCGGCAGCAGGTTTAAAGTTTTCTATATCTTTTTTAATGATACGGCCTCCATCAGCGCTACCAGCAACCTGAGAAAGATCTATACCTTTATCTTTAGCAATTTTTTTAGCTAATGGTGATGCTTTAACACGGCTACCTTCAGCATTTACTGGCTCAGCACTTTCTGCCGGAGCGGCAGATTCAGTAGCAGCAGCTTCTTTAACAGGAGCGTCACCTTTGTCAGCAACAGGTTTTGCCGGAGCATCGCCCTGGCTCAGGATACCACTGATGTCAGTTCCTTCTGGACCAACAATCGCTATGATACCATTTACTTTTGCCGCAGCACCTTTTTCTACACCGATGTGCAATAGAGTTCCGTCAGCGTAACCCATTACTTCCATCGTTGCCTTGTCAGTTTCTACATCAGCCAGGATATCATCGTTTTTGATTTTATCACCAACTTTTTTATGCCATTCAGCAATAACGCCTTCAGTCATAGTATCACTTAATAAAGGCATACGAACTACAGTCACACCCATTTTTTCAAGGTCTGCATCTGTTAGTGCTGCACCTTTCGATTCTCCCTGAGGAGCCTCTTTTGTTTCAGCAGGTTTTTCAGATGAAGATTCTTCTTTCGCCGGAGCTTCTTCCTTTGCAGGGGCAGCACCGCCTTCAGCGTCAAGAGCAGCTTTATAATCTTCTCCTTCTTTACCGATAACTGCGATCACTGCATCAACAGGAACAGCTTTGCCTTCTTCAACACCTATATACAGCATAACGCCGTCCCAGTACGACTCCAGGTCCATGGTAGCCTTGTCGGTTTCCACTTCTGCCAGAACATCGCCACTTTTAACTTTATCGCCAACTTTTTTATGCCACTTCGCCATCACCCCTTCGGTCATGGTGTCGCTCATTTTGGGCATCTTAACTACTTCAGCCATTCTATATTATAAATTGAAATGCGTTCTAAATTAATCTTGAATATATGGATAGTCTTGCTGCACGTATACATCATTGTATAACTCTGATGCATCAGGGAACGGAGACTCTTCAGCAAATTTAACAGACTCATCAACAATCTGTTTTACTTTAAGTTCAATTTCCTCAATCCACGACTGGTCAGCATATTTTTCCGAAAGGATAACCTCTCTCACCTGCTCAATTGGATCTTTAGCTTTATATTCTTCTAATTCGTCTTTAGTACGGTATTTAGCAGGATCTGACATTGAATGTCCGCGGTAACGGTAAGTTCTCATTTCCAGGAAAGTTGGTCCTTCGCCATTACGCGCACGCTGAGCAGCTTCGTCCATTGCATTGTGAACAGCAACAGGATCCATTCCGTCAACCGGAGCACAAGGCATATCAAAACCTAAACCGATTTTGTACAACTCAAGCATATTAGTGGTACGCTCAACGGAAGTACCCATGGCATAACCATTGTTCTCGCAAACAAAGATTACCGGAAGTTTCCAAAGCATAGCCATATTAAAGGTTTCATTCAGTGCGCCCTGACGAACAGCACCATCACCCATGTAACAAACGTTTACGTTTTTAGTTCCTTTATATTTTTCGGCAAAAGCGATACCAGCACCCAAAGGAATCTGGCCTCCAACAATACCGTGTCCGCCGTAAAAGTTGTGCTCTTTGCTAAAAATGTGCATTGAACCACCTTTACCTTTTGAACAGCCGGTAACTTTACCATACATTTCTGCCATGATACTGTTAGCGCTCAAACCTTTCGCCAGCGCATGTGCGTGATCACGGTAAGTGGTGATCATAGAATCTTCAGGTTGCAGTGCAGAAATTGCTCCGGCAACTACAGCCTCCTGACCAATGTATAGGTGACAAAAACCACGGATTTTTTGTTGTCCGTAAAGTTGACCAGTTTTTTCTTCGAATTTACGCATCAGCAACATCGACTCAAACCACTTCAGATAGGTATCCTTATTAATTTCTACTGCACTCATTTTTGGCTATTGATTTTAATTTATGAGAGCAAATCTACTTTTTTATTGGAATAAATCGAAGAAATAGTGTAAAATGCATAAGAAGAGCAGATAATATTACAAATAATTACATTTTAATATTTTACATTTGCATAACATATGTAAATTACATAGTTTTGAAAAAATGACGACAAGCCTTGAAAGAGGTTAGGCTAAGTGCAAGTACCTTTTACCCAAACTTATACAGTGTAACATGATAAAAAAGTTTTTGTTTTCTACCCTTATTGCATTTTGTAGCGTATCAGCTTTAAATGCTCAAACTAAAACAAAAGAATCAAGTAAATTAGAAGACCCTGACAATTTAGCTTCACAATATTTTTCCCAGGTAATGGGTGTTGCCGTAGATGCAACGTCGAATATCAAACTTTACAAATTTATTTATGAATGGATCGGCACTCCATACCGCTTTGGTGGAAACACTAAAAATGGCATTGACTGCTCAGCTTTTACAAAAGCTATCTATGATAAAGTTTTTAACACTACCCTATTAAGAAATTCAAGAGACATCTTCAGCATGGTAGACCCATTGCCTAAAGATGAACTTAAAGAAGGAGATTTAGTTTTCTTCAAGATCAAAAGCAGAAGTATCACTCACATCGGAATATATTTGGGTGATAACCGCTTTGCTCACGCTTCGTCATCGCGCGGTGTAGTAATCAGCAATCTGAACGAACCTTATTACTCACGTTTCTTTTATAAAGGTGGCAGAATTTTAGAATCTGCAAAGAAAGACCTTATCGAAGAATAGCATTTTCTGAATTAAAATATTTTGAGTCCTTCTAATTTTTTAGAGGGACTTTTTTATGAGATTTATCCTGCAAAAAAGCATTATCCATGAAACGCAATAGCAAAAGCAGACGCAAAAGTTTTTTCGCCTTTTTACTGTCAAGCATCACCGCCGGACTCATTCTTATCAGCTGCGCGGGGAACGCCGGGATGTTAACACAGAAATCGGAAGACGACACAATAACGGCTGAAAATACTGACTCACTCCATCCCATCAAAGATACCATAGCTATAGTTGCTGTAGGCGACATCATGCTCGGCTCGGCCTACCCTTCTAAATCCGGATTGCCACCAGACGATGCCATAGGAAGTTTCAAAAATGTGATGCCCTACTTAAAAGGCGATATTGTTTTCGGAAATCTGGAGGGCTGCTTCCTGAACCAGGGAAAATCCACCAAATGCAAAGACACTGTTGGCAACAGTTGCTTCGCTTTCAGAATGCCTGAACGCTATGCAGGTATTTATAAGGAAGCTGGTTTTAATCTGTTGAGTATTGCCAATAACCATGTTGGCGATTTCGGACTTAAAGGAAGAAATCAAAGTACAAAAATTTTAGACTCGCTGCAGATTAATTATGCCGGTCTAACCACACATCCTTATAAGATATTTGAAAAGGATAGTGTGAAGTATGGATTTTGTGCTTTTGCACCTAATGAAAATACAGTGTCCATCAATAAAGTAGATAGTGCCAAACAACTGGTTGCCTTTTTGAAAAAACAGGTAGATATTGTTATCGTATCCTTTCACGGTGGTGCCGAAGGTGCAAAATATGAACATGTACCGAAGGTAAATGAGGTTTTTTACCAGGAGAACAGGGGAAATGTTTATGCCTTTGCCCATGCCGTTATAGATGCAGGGGCTGATATTGTACTAGGCCACGGGCCACATGTTACCCGGGCAGTCGAAGTCTACAAGAATAAATTCATTGCCTATAGTCTGGGTAATTTTTGCACTTATGGTCAATTTAGCCTCACTGGTTCTAATGGGTTTGCCCCCCTGCTGAACGTTAAACTGAACAGCAAGGGAGACTTCTTGTATGCTGATGTAGTATCTGTAAGGCAAACTAAAACAACCCGTTTAACCATTGATACCAATCATACTGCTTTTAAAAAAATAGCAGCATTAACGGACACCGACTTAAGAGGTCATAGGCTCCTATTCGCTGACCAGAAGATTAGCCTTAAAGACTAGGCCTCGTCTTTGGTGTTTTTCACCAGGCTAATGCCAGAGAAAAAAAAGATAACTCCAATAATTCCGGCAACAAAAAGTTCCCTCCCCTGTACACTGTGACGCACAAAGCCATAACCGGCGTAAATAAGCGCGATGATACCTAGTACAGTTAAAATTGATCCGAAAGTACGTTTTACATTCATAGTTGTATTGTTAATTCAGAGGGCTATTACAATATCTATGCCCTTTATGTATAAATATCGATACATACGAAATGCGGAAATTTCGTACCTTCATTAAGTTTAAATTTTAAATTTTTACTTATGGGCATCGGTTTATCAATTTTTGTATTTTTTGTTCTTATTGTGTTGTTCAGTTCATTTGTGACTGTGAAACAAGGAACTATCGCTGTAGTCACCATCTTCGGAAAATACCGTCGGCAGCTACGTCCCGGGTTAAACTTCAAGATTCCCCTCATTGAAGTGATCCATTCCAGGATATCAATTCAGAACCGTTCGGTAGAACTTTCTTTTCAAGCGGTAACCCAGGATCAGGCAAATGTGTATTTCAAAGCCATGTTGCTGTATTCTGTGCTTAACCAGGATGAAGAAACAATAAAAAATGTAGCCTTCAAATTCGTAGATGCCTCAAATCTGATGCAGGCATTGATCCGAACTATTGAAGGATCAATCAGGGCATACGTAGCTACGCAGAAACAGGCAAATGTACTAGCGCAGCGCAATGAAATTGTAATGCACGTAAAAGAACAGATCGACATTGTCCTTGAATCCTGGGGCTATCACCTTCAGGATCTTCAGCTGAATGATATTACCTTTGACGAGGAGATTATGCGTTCTATGAGTCGTGTCGTTGCCTCAAATAACCTTAAAGCTGCGGCAGAAAATGAAGGGCAGGCACTGTTGATCACTAAAACAAAGGGTGCAGAGGCGGATGGTAATGCTATAAAAATTGCAGCCGCAGCGGAACGTGAAGCTGCCCAGCTCAGAGGACAAGGTATCGCTTTATTCAGGGCTGAGGTTGCTCATGGTATGACAAAGGCAGCACAGGAGATGGAAGAAGCCAACCTGGATATTTCTGTAATCTTATTCACCATGTGGACGGAGTCTATTAAACATTTCGCGGAAAATAGCGACGGCAATGTGGTATTCCTCGATGGTTCTACAGAGGGGATGAATAAAACGATGAAAGAAATGATGTCTATGCAGATTGCGAAACAAAGAGAATCTTAGCATTCATAAACAATTAGTATTCATCATAAAGAAAAAGGGGTTCCGCAATTATGCAGAACCCCTTTTTTTATGAATAGGTATAACTACTTTTTCAACTGTATAAAGTCGGCCAGTACATGCATGGTCTCGTCTTCTACAAAATCAAAGGTTTCATCTTTTTTAATTTTATCGCCTTTTTTAACGGCTGGCAAGCCTCTTGAAGCCCTCAATTTATTGATTTTATCCAATGATTTAGCTTCCAGACTATCACGCTCAGCTTTGAGTTTAGCCTCATTCAGCGTAACTGATGTTTCAACATCACGTTTTTTCATATCTTCCAAATCCTGCAGGAGGCTTTTGTAATCCAGTGATTTTGCCATCCTTGCTTCATGCAACTTGTTTAATTCCACTTTAGTTGCAGACAGGTCAGCCACGGCAACAAAGTTTGATTTCTGAACTTCGTCCCAAGGCAATGCCGAAGGCTCCGTATCTTCACCAATTTTATCCAGCGGATAGAAAGATGGCATCACAATATCTGGCAATACCCCTTTGTGCTGTGTGCTGCTACCATTAACACGGTAAAACTTAGCCATCGTTAAATTTATCTGTCCAAGCTGAGGTGTAGCATCTTTGCCACCTTTAATCGTCATGCCTGACGCCGGGTTCTTTTGAACAAGACTTGCCAGACGCTGCAGAATAGATGGGTTAACGAGTTTATTTAAATCTATAGAAGATTGAACAGTACCTTTACCATATGTTTGGGTACCTACAATGATTCCTCTTCCATAATCCTGGATAGCACCAGAAAAGATTTCTGAAGCAGAAGCGCTAAGCCTGTCTACCATCACAGCAAATGGGCCATCCCAGGCAACACCTGCACGCTGATCTTCGCTTACTTCAACATTTCCTTTTAAATCTTTCACCTGAACTACCGGTCCTCTGTCGATAAACAATCCGGTTAGGTCAATCGCTTCTACGAGTGAGCCGCCGCCGTTAGCACGAAGATCCATAACAATAGCATCTACTTTATCCCTGTTTTTAAGGGTGTCTATCAGCAGTTTTACATCACGTGTAGTACTTTTATAGTTTGGATCGCCAGCATTCGCTGCTTTAAAATCTGCATAAAAACCCGGAACGGTGATGATACCGATCTTGTAGCTTTTGCCATTCGACTGGGTAGTTTTAACTTCTTTTTTTGCAGACTGGTCTTCCATCACGATTTTCTCGCGTGTCAGTTCTATAATAACCGGCTTAGAAGACATCTCATGGCCTACAGGAATAATTTTCAGTCTTACTTTAGTTCCTTTTGGCCCTTTGATTTTTGCTACAGAACTTTCGATCCTCCAGCCTATTATATCTTCGAACTCTCCTGTTGCCTGTGCAACACCAATAATACGGTCACCCGCACTGAGGAGTTTGCTTTTGAAAGCCGGGCCGCCAGCAATGATTTCGTCGATCTTCAACACGTCATTTTCAAGTTTAAGCCGCGCACCAATACCTTCAAAAGAGCGCGCCATATCTTCATTAAACTGCTGGGCGTTACTTGGGTTAAAATAATTGGTATGCGGATCAATGGTCTCAGTAAATGCATCCATAATGGTCTGGAAAACATCCTGATTATTTAGCTTAGCTGATTGCGATTTAAGGTTCTGATATCTTTTGGTCAAGGTTTCTGCATTTTTTGCTTCAGAACTGCCAGCGATATTTAGGTTAATCAATTCGTACTTTACCCTTTTCTTCCAAATTTCGTTCAAAGCCGACGTAGAGGTTACCCATGGCATTTTCTCTCTGTCAAAAACGTAAGAATCATTTTGCGTGAAATCGTATTTGTCCTTGATGTGCGCAATCGCATAGTTAAGGGTCTCGTTATATCTTTTAGAATACACATTGAAGATATAAAATGGTGCACTCAGGTCACCCATTCTAAACTGATCATCCAGCGTATTTCTGAATTGTTCAAATTCTTTGATATCAGAGGCTAAAAAGTAACTTCTGTATGGATCGAGCGCTTTGATATACTTATCTAAAACGAGAGAAGAAATGGAATCATTAACGGTCAGTTTTTTATAATTGTAGTTTTCAATGAGCGCCACGATCTCCTTACACACCAAACTCTGCTGCTCATCAGGTTTAATATTAGGGATACCTTCTACCAGCTTTTGTGGTTTAGGTGCGGCCTGGCAGGCTAAAACGGCTGCAGTGAAGGTTACCAGTAATATTCTTTTCAACATCTCTTTAAATAATTTAAAATCCATTTTTATAATAAGAACCAATATGATACCAATTTCTCAAATAAACAGAAAAGAGACAGCATTATACTGTCTCTTTTCTGTAATCTTTCCCAAATATAATTAAATAAATCAAAGATATTAAGACTTTTTAACGGGGAATTTAAGCCTAAAACACAATAATCAGCAAGCCCCATTACAGAGATTTCATGAGCTATTTAGCGCTTGACTTTTTTTCTGCGATGGCAGACCGTGCTTGCTTAATCTGTTTGTTAAACGACTTAATGTTGGAGTTTTTTGCAAAGGTTTCAGCGCGGTTGATGTCTTTAGTGGCCATAGTAAATTCCTTTTTGCGAATTTTGACCTGAGCAACACCCAGCATGGAGTCGATATAACTCATGTTGTTGCTGGTTTGCCTGGCAAGTATACCCTGTTGTGTATAGAACCACATAGATTGTGTGAGTTTATTGGCTGCAAGGTAAATCTTCCCTAACTGGCTATAAGAGGCCATCTGTCCTGTGCGGTTGCCCAAGCGAGAATAGGTCTTCAGGGCAACATTGAGCACCACTTGCTCTGCCTCTGTATAGTGTTCCATTAAATAATGGACATTACTTAACCTTAAAAGTGAAGCACCATACCTTGAGAAGTTACCAGAACTATTATATTCAAAGGCTGCTTTACCAAATAGGGTTATCGCATCGTTGAAATCACCGGTTCTTTCGTTTTTCTCTGCTTCTTTGAAATATACATCACCTTCTGCATCATCTATCCCAGACACCGCAATCATAATTGAGCTGCCCCCGGAGCTGGGCTCCTGATGGATATAAGAACTCGTTTGCGCATTTGCAGAATAGGAAACTGCAAAAAAAGCAAACGCAAAACATAGTTTACGCATATTATCAATATATATGTTACACAAAGATATATTCTTTTTAGTTAAATATGGCCAATTTATTATCGAATGATGCCCAAACCATATAAGGATGTGAATCCACATGGTAAATTTCTCCGGATACAGTGATTCCTATTACCCCTGCAAAGCCTTCAATCTCTTTCAATTCTTTAAATGACTTATCACATGCATCTTTTAGCGTGAAGCCATCAGTAACGCGGGTAACAATTTTAGCCGCCAGCGCAACACTAACTATATCTTCGCCAACACCGGTACATGAAATGCCGGCAAAGCTATTGGCGAAATTCCCGGCAACTGTTGCAGAATCACTCACCCTGCTGGGAATTTCAAAACCTTTCCCTCCTGTAGAAGTAGCCGCAGCTAAATTTCCATCAGCATCAAGGGCAACACATCCCACGGTTCCTTTATTATTTAACTGATTTAATTTCAGATCATATTCAGACTGACGCTGTTTAGTAATTGGGTCAAAAAATGCATAGCCATTGTCCCTGGCGAAGTTTATGGCCCCATCGCCACTCAGCACGCTATCTTCATAATCCAACAGTTGAGCCGCCACCTGGACAGGATGCTGTACATCCTGGATATTGATCACACCGCCGAACTTTTGTGTTTTACCATCCATAATAGATGCACTCAGTCTAATTTTACCATCGCGCTGTATCTGAGAACCTATACCAGCGTTAAAGAGCTCATTATCTTCCAGCAATGCGACGGCATAACTTACGGTCTCCAATGCGGTATGGGATTGCAGATATTCATAAGCAGCGGTAGCAATTTCTCCTAAGGCATCTTGCTTTGCTTTTTTAGTCTCCTGATTTGTCGAAGACTCACTGAAGAAGCCCCCATGAATAATTAACTTCGCCATATTTAATCTATTGATGTAACTTTCGGATGATGAATATTGAGCTGATGAGCAGTTAGGTCATAGACATCACCGTCACACATTACATGAACAACCATGTTTTTTATAGAAACCGGTTGTCCCATTTCAACATCGGTTAGATTGGTGTCGAGCATATTCCTGCCGTCAACCAGAATCACCATTCCAGATCCGATTGCTTCCATCGTGTTTCCATTGGAAATATATAAACCTGTATCTTCACCCAGGCCAATGCCAAGGATCCCAGGGCTGCTGGCTGTAGCATAAAGCAATCTTCCTATACGCCCGCGCTGAACAAAGTGCGTATCTACAATCACACCATCTATAAAACCAAGACCGGCAGTAATTTTAACTTCACCCTTTAACAGTGCATCCTTACTATTGCCCTGGTAAATCATATTCTTTGAGCTTGCCGCCGCCCCTGCAGAGGTTCCTGCTATTACAATTTCCTCGTTTTCATATTTATCCAGCAACAACTGGTGAATGGCAGTTCCGCCGAATATCGAAGATAAACGCAATTGGTCGCCTCCCGTAAAAATCAGAACTTCCGCTTGTTTCACCCGCTCGCAGTTAAGCAGGTCATTAGCCTGTTCCCTGTTGCTGATATTTAACACACCAACATTATGTACATCCAGCTGGGCAAAGGCTTTGATATATTCTTCACCTACTTTTTCAGGGATTAAAGAAGCTGTAGTTACAATTTCAAACCTTGACGCTGTACCTTTTACAGACTCTGTTGTAATACGCTTTAATATGCCCCTTTCAAAAAAATTCATATTTTGAGGGAGCCCGAATTGAGTCTCAGTAAAGCTGCCGGTGTTAATTGCACCGCCAATAATGATCAGTTTACCTTTTGGAGTCATCTTAATTATTTTGTAATCCTAAAATTTCAAATATATACGCATTAATTAAATAATACCCTATTTCTATCAGATTATATTGCCTTTCAGCACTTATAACTGTATAAAATGCTCATTTGACTCCATACAAAAAGGCATTCTAAAGATGTATCCTGCATAAATTTGTATGATGTATGAGCTGGAACTTGAAAACTGAACCCAACAAAATTTTCTCTGCTACCAAACCAAAATGGCATTAAAAACATTAGCTTTATGAACGCGTTGAGCTGGAATAATTTTGGTCGGTTATTTGTAGCAACTTCTGCAAAATATTTATGATTTGATATTCCTGTTCCGTTGTCTTTATCAGAAAAAAGGGTCACACGGACAGCAGAGAAACGCAGTGCAAATAAACTGACATCTATCACAATGTGTTCGGCTAAAGAACATATTCACTCAAAAAACAACGAAAAAAAATATATGAAAATACTCGGCATTCAAGTGCTAAGAGGACCAAATATCTGGTCCATTAATCGTAAAAAGCTCATCCAAATGAGATTGGATTTGGAAGATATGGAACAACGTCCTTCAAATACAATTGAAGGCTTTAGCGACCGTCTGGAGAAAATGCTGCCGAGTTTGTATGCGCATCGATGCTCTAAAGGAGCAGCTGGTGGTTTCTTTGAACGGGTTAAAGAAGGCACTTGGATGGGCCATATCATTGAACATATTGCCCTTGAAATTCAGACCCTTGCAGGAATGGATACTGGGTTCGGCAGAACCCGTATGACCAAAACGGAAGGAATCTATAACGTTGTCTTCAGTTATCTGGAAGAAAAAGCAGGAATTTTCGCAGCTGAGGCCAGTGTAAAAATTGCTGAAGCACTGATTCACGACCTGGATTATGATCTGGAATCTGACATTCAGCGATTGAGGGAGCTCAGACAAATGGAACGCTTAGGGCCTAGTACAGGCTCCATTGTGGACGAGGCAATTGCCCGGGATATCCCATGGATCAGACTCAACAAAAGTTCATTGGTACAACTTGGCTATGGCAAAAACCAGGTCCGCTTCAGGGCCACCATGACTGAGAAAACAAATAGCATTGCAGTTGATATTGCCGGGAATAAGGATGAGACTAAACGCATGCTGAAAGACTCTGCGATTCCCGTAGCCAAGGGAGTAACCATCTCAGAAATTGATGACCTGGAAGATGCAATCAAAACGGTTGGCTTCCCTTTGGTATTTAAGCCCCTCGATGGAAATCATGGTAAGGGTGCCACAATAAACGTGAAAACACCAGAAGCTGCACGTGAGGCTTTTGAATATGCCAAACAATATTCAAGAAGGATAATTATTGAGAGCTTCATCAGCGGCTACGATTTCAGGGTCTTGGTAATTGATAATAAAATGGTTGCCGCTGCACTGAGGGTTCCTGCCCACGTAACAGGAAATGGTATTGATACCATTCAACAGCTTATCGATAAAGAAAATGAAGACCCGCGTCGCGGATACGGACACGAAAATGTACTGACCGAGATTATCGTTGATCGTGACACACTCGATCTACTGGAGAAAAAGGAATATACATTAGAAACGGTCGCTCCAAATGGAGAACTGGTATACCTGAAGTCAACGGCAAATCTAAGCACCGGGGGAACTTCCATCGACGTTACTGATCTTGTACATCCGCAAAACATCTTTATGAGTGAGCGCATCTCGAGAATTATTGGTCTGGATATCTGCGGGATTGATATTATGGCGCAAAACCTGACCCAGCCCTTAACAGAAAATGGGGGAGTAATTCTTGAAGTCAACGCTGCCCCGGGATTCCGCATGCATCTTGCCCCAAGTGAAGGATTGCCCCGAAATGTTGCAGCCCCGGTAATTGACATGTTATATCCTCCCGGAAAATCTGCCAGGATTCCTATTATTGCCGTTACAGGCACTAACGGAAAGACTACTACAACGCGATTGGTGGCACACATTGTAAAAAGCAATGGCACCAGAGTTGGCTTTACTACTTCTGATGGCATATATGTGCAGAATACTTTGCTCATGAAAGGTGATACAACCGGTCCGGTTAGCACCGAATTCATCTTAAGGGACCCAACAGTAGAATTTGCAGTTTTAGAAACGGCAAGGGGTGGGATTCTTAGAGCGGGACTCGGATTTAACAAGTGTGACATCGGCATTGTGACAAATATCCAGGAAGATCACCTTGGTATTTCAGACATCCACAGTTTATCAGACTTGGCCAGGGTAAAAGGAGTGGTAATCGGAGCCGTGAAGAGAGACGGTTGGGCTGTCCTGAATGCAGATAATTCATATTGTGTAAGTATTGGTGAGAAAGCAGATTGTAAGATTGCTTATTTTGGAATGGATGAATTCAGTCCTGTAATTGCCGACCACTGTAAAAAGGGAGGTACCGCAGCGATCTATGAAAATGGCTATATCACGATCAAAAAGGGCGATTGGAAAATTCGTGTTGAAAAGGTAACGCATATTCCACTAACCTTTGGTGGCAGCGTAGATTTCATGATCCAGAATGTGCTGGCAGCAACCCTGGCAACATTCCTGTATGGATACAAAATTGAAGATATACGCATGTCCCTGGAAACATTTATTCCCTCGGCAGCACAAACCCCTGGAAGGATGAATATTTTTAAATTCAAGGAATTTAAGGTATTGGTAGACTTTGCACACAATCCAAACGGTTTCAATGGAATTAAGGATTATCTTAAAACAGTAGAGGCAACAGAACATATCGGTGTTATTTCAGGAACAGGAGACAGGCGCGATGAGGATATCATTGAAACTGCAAGAATTGCAGCAGAGATGTTCGATAAAATCATTATCTGCCAGGAAAAATATCTCCGTGGAAGAGAGCAACAAGAGTTGATAGACCTCCTGATTAAGGGCATTAAAGAAGTTAAACCAGACATCGATATTATTATTAATAATAACGGAGCGGAAGCACTTCAGTTTTTGGTCGCAACGGCCAAACCCGGTTCATTTATCACTATTCTGAGTAATACTATCGACAATGCAATCGATAAGGTCACAGAACATTTGGATAAAGAGTCTGGTATTTACAACTCTAAATAAGCAAAAAACCGCAGTAACGGTTCCTAATGCATAAAACATTTGGGAGCAGCTACTGCGGTTTTGTTTATTTACAGAAAGACTAGGCTTGCTGATCTCTTAAAGCTTTGATCTCATCATGTGAAACTCTCAGCTCTGCTTTTTGCTCAGTTACCAATGCTCTGGTTTCGGCTGATAAACCTTCTTCTTCTAAAGCAGATTTATACGCGCGCTGTGCAGCATCTTCTCCAGCTTCACAGTTGTTCAACACAGTTTTACGGTCATGTCCGGTGAATACCGCTTTAACATCCATCCATGCACGATAAATCTTGCCTGATGTAGTTGTACCTGTTTCAAGTTCTGTTCCGCTTCCCTGAACAGCTGTTGCCAAATCAAGTCTATGTTTATGACTCTGACCGATCATTTTAACGAATAAAGATTTGAGGTCGCTATCTTCTGGTTTCAATTCTTCGATAGCTTTTTCATATCCGGCTACTCTATCATTATTAATTTGGATCAGGTCGTTTAATGTTTCTGGGTTAATTGCAGTGTTTTCCATTTTTATAGATTTTTTGATGTATGAAGACAACAGGTTGACTATAAAAATGTTTTTTCTATTTCACAAGGTGGTCTTGTCACACGCTATTTTCAATGCTTCTGAGCGCAAGCGAGGAAAACTTCAGAGCGCAGGCGAAAAAAAATGTATCTCTATGTATTTAACTCTTTGATGAGTTTTTTGGCGCGTTCTTCAATAGTTAGGAACACGGGGTCAAACAGGTTGTCATCGAAGTAGGGGTCTGTAACTTCCAGCTCGTCAGTTAAAAATAGCCGCACTTTTTTACGCTGTTCTGCCGAAGACGCAATGTTCAAAACATCCCTCAAGTTCTTTTTATCCATAACCAGAATCAGGTCATATTCGTCAAGCATGCCGGCATCAAAATGCCTTGCTCGCTGATGAGCGATATCATAGCCATAACTTTTAGCAATAGCAATACTGCGCCTGTCTGCTGGCTGTCCAATATGCCAGTCGCCAGTACCGGCAGAAGCAATCTCCCAGTTGAGATTATTTTGCGCAGCAAGCTGCCTCAAAATGCCTTCAGCAAGTGGAGACCGGCATATATTACCCAGACAAACCATTAATATCTTCATATTAGGAGTAAATATCGTTGAGAATCTGAGCCAGGCGTACACCTCCTTTTAACAGCCCTTCGTTAACCATTCCAACAAAATCGAAGTTATAGCGGAAGCTTAATTTGGCATCTTCTTTTGTTGCTGCATAGATCTGATTGCAGTTAAGGTAAGATTCATAAATACTTTCTTTCAAAGAATCCTGACGCCATTTTTTTAATTGCTCTTTCGTAGGGTGATTAATGGCGGTAGCATATTCCGAGTAACTTAACTTTTGGTATTCCACCAATTCCTCATCCCATACATGGTGAAGATTTGTTTTCTTGCCAAACCAGCTTACCGTAAGCTTATTACCACCTAAATCTTCTTTTCGTGCGGTATGCATGGGCTGATGAATGTCGCCTATAAAGTGAATTAATAAACGCATGGCCATCCTTTTCTCCTCGATGCTCTTTTGTTTATCTTTTAAAGTAGCAATCAGTTCAGGAACCTTATTGTAAACGTTGGCTTCCTTGCCAGCATCAAGAAAATTGAACACGCCATTCTGGTCTAATCCACCTGGAATATTCACATAATGCCAGCTGCTAAGGTAATTATAGCTACTGTCAGATTTAATAAAATCCGGCCAGTTACTCGCCATGGCAGGACTCTCACCCAAAATTTGTAATACTGCCTTGCGTGCTTTGGTTGTTAGATAAAAATCTGCCACTTGCCCAACTACACGGTGTCCTGTTAAGCCCCAGGCAGAAACATTCATAGGCAAATAAGCAACCAGCGCAAGTGCTATTGCTGCTTTTTTTATTTTATTGATTGAAATCATATCTTAAATTATAATGGCTGTGGTATACAAGTGATTTTCTGTTTGAGGCTAAGCTGAATATCACGCTGATCACTCAGTCCCTGCAACAACAGGTGACTTGCATTTACTGATTTTACGAGAAAACTTTTGCGGTAGCGTCCAACAGTATAACATCCGGAAACCTTTTGTTTGTAGTTAGATTTGGTATAGGTACCCTCCAGGAACAAACTATCTTTCCTCACTTCATACACTCCCTTGGCATATTCTTTCCATACCCCGTTGTTATAACATGGGTCTTCATAATAATTCACCTTGGAATGTGTGGTAAGATCTACATAGAAAGAATCGCAGGTGAATTTGATTTTATGCTGTGTATAGTTCAGCAATTTCGCAGCATTAGCAATGCTGTCCTGATTCCAGACTCCCTGTAAAAAAACCTCTCCATTGCCCTGAACGTTTGGGCGTCTCTCGCAACCGAGAAACGCCATCAAACAAATTACGGCAATGAGAAAATGGTATTTATTCATGCTATTTTAAGCTACCTACCATGTCTTCAGGTTTTACCCATTCATCAAACTGCTCACTGGTTAGCAAGCCCAGTTCAACTGATGCTTCACGAAGAGTTTTATTTTCCTTATGCGCTTTTTTGGCAATCTTGGCTGCGTTTTCGTAGCCAATATGCGGATTTAATGCAGTTACCAGCATCAGTGAGTTTTCAAGATGTTTTTTAATTTCCGGAAGGTTGGGAAGAATGCCCACTGCGCAGTTATCATTGAAAGACACACAGGCATCACCCAATAGGCGTCCCGATTCTAACACATTGGAAGCAATTACCGGTTTAAAAACGTTCAGTTCGAAGTGGCCGTTACTGCCACCTATTCCAACAGTTACGTCATTGCCCATAACCTGAGCACAAACCATAGTAAGCGCCTCTGGCTGTGTTGGGTTTACTTTACCTGGCATGATTGACGAGCCTGGTTCATTGTCTGGAATGATGATCTCTCCAAGTCCTGACCGTGGCCCTGAACTTAACATTCTCACATCATTGGCAACCTTCATCAGTGCCACCGCGGTACGTCTGTAAGCCCCTGATAATTCAACCATCGCATCATGCGCTGCAAGGGCCTCAAACTTATTTGGTGCTGTTACAAATGGCAAACCTGTCAGTTCAGCAATTTTTTTCGCCACAAGGACATCATATCCTTTAGGTGTATTTAATCCAGTTCCTACAGCGGTACCTCCAAGAGCCAGCTCCGTAATCATTTCCAGCGCATTTTTGATTGCCCTGATGCTATTTTTGAGTTGCTGTGCGTAACCTCCAAATTCCTGACCCAAAGTAAGTGGGGTAGCATCCATAAAATGGGTTCTTCCTGTTTTTACGATGGTATTAAATTCTTCGGCTTTTGCCTGCAAAGTTTGCTGCAATTTTTCCAATCCTGGCAAAGTAATCTCTACTGCCTGTTTATAGGCTGCAATATGCATTGCCGTAGGGTAGGTATCATTTGAAGACTGAGATTTGTTAACGTCATCATTAGGATGAAGGATTTTCTTTTCATCAGCGAGGTCACCACCATTTAATACGTGTGCACGATAGGCAATAACTTCATTAGCGTTCATGTTGCTCTGCGTTCCAGAACCTGTTTGCCAGATTACTAATGGGAATTGATCGTCAAGCTGACCAGCAATTACTTCATCACATGCTTTAGCGATCCATTCTGCTTTATCCTGGGCCAGTACACCCAACTCCTGGTTAGCTAATGCTGCAGCTTTTTTTAAGTAGCCAAAGGCATGAATGATTTCCTTTGGCATTGAGGCCTCAGGACCAATTTTAAAATTATTACGTGAACGTTCAGTTTGTGCCCCCCAATATTTATCAGAAGGTACCTGCACTTCGCCCATGGTGTCGTGTTCGGTTCTAAAATTCATTGTTTTTATATTATTAAGTACTACGTCTGGTAATCTTGGTTCAAAAGCATTGCGATATCAACTATGTTTAAATTACTGGCTTCGCAACCGGAGCAAAAATAAGCTTTTATATGTATAGGTGAATGTAACGTCTATCATAATGTTTAAAACTCTTTTACGTTTTAAGGGTTAATAATACTTAATTTTAGGCTCTTCAAAAGACTATATCATTACATGACCTACCGTACCATTCTACCTGTGGCTCTTTTGGCCACTTTTTTATTTAATGCCTGTTCTCACGCAGAAAAAAAAGTTGAGGATCCTAAGGTTCGAACCGTAAAAGATGACAAGGCAGATAGCCTGCTCGTTGCCTATAACCCCGCAAAAGGCGATAAATGGATTGCAGAGTTTGTTCAGAATCTGCACAAAAAATATGGTTTTAATGGAAATATGCTTGTTGCGAAGGATGGGAAAATCCTTTACGAAAAAGCCATCGGATGGGCAGATTATCTGCACCGTGACAGTCTAAAAATCAATTCGGAGTTCGAACTGGCTTCTATTACCAAAACATTTACAGGAGTTGCCATTATGCAGCTGGTAGAACAGGGGAAAATTAAGCTCACAGATGACGTTAAGAAATTCTATCCCAACTTTCCATATGATGGCATCAATGTAAAACTTTTGCTGTCTCACCGCAGCGGAATGATGAACTATGTTTATTTTACCGATGGCATTTGGAAAGACAAGAAAAAACCAATGAGCAACACTGACGTCATGAACCTTATTGCGGAACACAAACCTGCACGTTATGCGGCTCCTGATACGAGGTTTCATTACAACAATTCCAATTTCATGGTTTTGGGTGCCATCATTGAAAAAGTGACCGGTAAAACTTATGCCGACTATTTAATGGAGCATGTCTTCCGTCCGGCAGGGATGAAAAACACGCATGTCTATTCAACTACGGTATATCCGAAAATACCTGTGGATGTTGTTGGACACGATCGTACCTGGAGATATTCGGTAGTGCAGAACTTCCTTGACGGCCCTGTGGGTGACAAAGGCGTATATAGTACGGTGCATGACCTGGTCTTGTATGATAACGCATTGAAGAAAGGTCGGTTATTGAAACAGTCAAGTCTCGATTCTGCCTACACGGGCCACAACAAGGCAGTTAACGGCCACTTCAATTATGGATATGGCTGGAGAATGTTTGATGGAGATAACGGCCGGAAAGTGGTATACCATACTGGCTGGTGGCACGGCTTCAGACATATCTATGTGCGTGACCTCAACAAAAATATTGTAATTGTCTTTTTAGGGAACCTCACAAATGGAAGTTTACTGCACCTGGACGATCTTTACAAACACCTTGGTGTACCTGTAATCAGAAAAGGTGCTTACACAGGCACTGGTTCAATGCCAGGATCAGATGAAGATTAATGATTTAAGATATTTTATCTAAGGCGATCCCCCTGCTTTTCTTATCTACAAAACGCTTGAGCAAAGCGTTTTCTGGCAGGGAAAGAAGGGGGTCTTCGTGAAAAATCTCGATTACGGTATTTCTAGCCTCGTTTAATATCTGTTGATCTTTAACAAGGTTGGCAAGCTTCAAATCAAGCACACCACTTTGCTGCGTTCCGGCAAGGTCGCCGGGACCCCTCAGCTCCAGGTCAATCTCCGATATCTCAAATCCGTTATTTGTCATCACCATCGTTTCCAGTCGGCGACGCCCTTCCTTACTCAGCTTATTTCCTGACATCAGAATACAGAACGACTGCTCCGCGCCACGGCCTACCCTTCCGCGCAACTGGTGTAGCTGTGACAACCCAAAGCGTTCAGCATTTTCAATTACCATAACAGAAGCATTCGGAACATTAACACCTACTTCAATTACAGTGGTTGCCACCATGATCTGTGTCTTGCCTTCTATAAAACGCTGCATTTCAAATTGCTTGTCTGCGTTAGGCATTTTCCCATGTACAATACTTATCTGATAATCGGGTAACGGAAACTGGTAACGCATCTGCTCTATTCCGGCTTCCAGATGCAGAAGATCTAGTTTCTCACTTTCTTTGATGAGTGGATAAACGATATAAACCTGTCTGCCCTTAGCAATCTCAGTCTTCATAAATCCAAACATCCGCAGTCTTTGTCCCTCATACAGGTGTTTGGTATCAATAGGTTTCCTACCTGCAGGGAGCTCATCTATCATCGAAACATCCAGATCACCATAAACAGTCATCGCTAAGGTTCTGGGAATGGGCGTTGCGGTCATCACTAAAATATGCGGAGGAATGACATTCTTCCGCCAAAGTTTTGCTCTCTGCTCTACTCCAAAACGATGCTGCTCATCAATCACCACCAGGCCCAGGTTTTTGAAAACCACTTTATCTTCGATCAAGGCGTGGGTACCAACCAAGATATCAATTTCTCCAGCTTCAAGCTGCTGATGAAGTAATATTCTTTGTTTTTTTGTTGTGTTGCCGGTCAGGATATCCACTTTAACAAGCTTGCCATCTAACAGGGAAGCGATCGAATGATAATGCTGCCTTGCCAGAATTTCTGTAGGTGCCATAATGCAAGCCTGAAATCCATTATCATTAGCAAGCAACATGCTCATCAGGGCCACAACGGTTTTTCCACTCCCAACGTCCCCTTGCACCAGGCGGTTCATTTGTATCCCGCGTTGCGTATCTATTCTAATTTCTTTGATGACACGTTTCTGCGCACCAGTCAGCGCAAAGGGCAAGATATCATTATAAAATCCGTTTACCCGTTCTCCAACGGCGCTAAACAGATGACCCTTGAATTTCATTTCCCTAAACTGCTTGCTGCTGAGCAGCTGTAGCTGAATAAAGAACAATTCTTCAAATTTCAGTCTGCGTTCTGCGTGTTGTAAGGCAGCGCTGTCTTTTGGAAAGTGAATATTCAGCAAAGCCTCCTTCCGGTTAACCAGCTTGTACTTATCCAGGATGTATGATGGGAGAGTTTCCCGAACCTCAGACAAACATTGCCCAATTACCAAGGCCTGCAACTTCTGGATACCCTTACTGTCCAGCATAAACTTTTTAAGCTTTTCTGTGGAATTATAAACCGGCTGAAGGGTCATGTTTCCGGTAACAGTCAGTGGGCGCGGATAGGTTTCTAATTCCGGATGTGATATACTAAAGCTGCCGTTGAAGACCACCGGTTTACCAAAGGCAATATAAACCGTCCCCCGCATTACGTTTTCTTCTACCCATTTAAGATTTTGAAACCAAACCAATTCGATAGTTCCGGTTTCATCAGTTAAACGGGCGACAATTCTCTTTTTATGCTTTTCTCCAATGGTTTCTTTACCTGTGATTCTGCCCAGGATTTGTACATAGGGAAGGTCTGGTTGGAGTTCATTGATCTTATAGAACCGCGTACGGTCGATGTAACGGAATGGGTAATAGTGTAATAAATGGGCATAGGTGTATATGCCCAGTTCTTTTTGCAGGATCTCTGCCCGCTTAGGCCCAACGCCTTTAAGGAATTCAATGGTGGTATCCAGGTCAGAAGCGAACAATGTAATTGTGGTTTGTTAAAATTAGGAAGCTTTATAAGCTACGCAAGATATTTCTACATTAACACCTTTAGGCAATCCTTTAACAGCAACGGTTTCACGCGCTGGGAAATCTGCTGTGAAGTAAGAACCGTAAATCTCGTTCACCTCAGCAAACAAACTCATATCCGACAGGAAAATAGTTGTTTTCAGGATAGTTGAAAAATCAAATCCAGCTTCCAGAAGTACAGCATTCAGGTTACGCATTACCTGTTCCGTTTCAGATTTCAGTGTGTCCTGAGTGAGGTCTCCAGTGGCCGGGTTGATAGCGATTTGGCCTGATACATATAAGAATCCATTAGCGAGTACCGCCTGACTATAAGGACCAATAGGTGCTGGAGCGTCTGTGGTATTGATGATTGTTTTCATTCGACTGTTATTTTAAGTTCTGAGCCTGCAGCATGCAAAAGACTGAAGCATTGCAGGCTGTTTAAGGTTTTATATTACACGAAGAATTTTCAGGGTAATTCCGATAAGGAAGATAGATATCGCCAGTACATTGATGATATGCATAATCTTTATGTCTATGCTTGTAGGTCTGTCCGGATCTTTTTTTCTGAAAAAGTACATAATACAAATGTATAAAATTATGCTTACCTCTTTGGCTATTGTCATACAGGCAGCACCTTTTTTCAAAATTTATCACGCAAAAAAAAGGGCTTCGATAAACGAAGCCCTTTCTCTGTATGTTGTTTAAGAAATATTAGTTTCTTGAAGTTTCAACACGACGGTTTTGGATACGACCTTCTTCAGTATCGTTAGAAGCGATTGGATTTGCTTCACCTAAACCTTTTGTTACAACTTTGCTTGAGCTAACTCCAGAGTTAACTAAGTAAGTTTTTACAGAGTTTGCTCTATCTTTAGATAATTTCAAGTTATATGCAGCAGTACCTTCGCTTGAAGCGTAACCTTTTACAGTTGCTTTACCACCGTTTTCACGTAACACTGAAGATAATTTATCTAAAGTAGGGTAAGATTCAGTTTTTAACACTGAAGAGTTGAATTCAAATTGGATTGTTTCGAAACCAGTAACGTTAGCAGTGTCAACACCAGCAGTAGGAGCTGGAAGTGGACATCCTGAACCGTCAACAGCTGTACCAGCAGGAGTACCTGGGCATTTATCGAATTGATCAGAAACACCGTCACCATCGCTATCTTTTTTCAAATCTTCAACAGATTTTTCAACGTTAGTTACACGAGTTTTCAATGCTTCAACTTCTTGACGTAAAGATGGATCTTTCAATTCATCATACATCAAAGCTAATGGGTTAACCCAGTTTAAATCTGGTTTAGCGCTAGAACCTAATGAGAATTCTAATCCAGCATAACCGTATGAGAATTTATCTTTAGTAGTTCCTTTAGCATAAACACCATCAAAGTTATCGCTATCGATGAAGTGCATTGTATAACCTAAGTTAAAAGCAACACGCTCAGAAACTTTGAATTTCACACCAGCACCAACTGGGATATAAGCTTCTTTAACGTAAGTTTTATCTCCGTCAGAACCTGCATTATCTTTCCAGTCAGTAACACCACCACCTACAGAAGTAACTTTAGGAGCATATGCTAATAAACCGTAACCAGCAGTAACGAAGAAGTTAACTGAGTTCTCACGACGTAAGAAATCTACAGTAGCAACGTTAACAACACCTCTTAAGTCAATACCGTATCCGATTTGAGTTTCGAATTCAGTAGTACCGAATTGGCTGCCTCCAGCTGCATCTTTGTTTGTTCCAGAAACTTTTCCACGGAAAATGTTACCTTCTAAACCGAATGCATGGCCTAATTGTTTTTTCAATGATACACCGTAACCTAAGTTCACGTCTGCATTAGTGAAATCGTTTGAACCACCGATTGCTAAGAATGGAGACATAACACCACCGTTAACACCAATTGTCCAAGTTCTGTACTGTCCTCTTCCACCAAATACTTTGGCTGAAGATGAAGTGGCTGTAGAATCCTGTGCAGATGCCAGAGTTGTTGCTCCAACTGCTGCTACAAAAGATAAAGCTAACCCCTTCTTTAAAGTAGAATAATTCATAATTTTTCTTTTTTTAAGGTTAAACAAATTTTAAATTGTATAATTTTTTTGTGTAGCAAAATTAAACAAATTTTTAATTCTCACAAGGCAGTTACAAACACCGTTCCAATTTTAACATATTTTAAGAATTGAATATAATTGACTTTATTTGTCAGTAATTCAGCCTCAAAATGAAATACAAACAGATAGAAAGTAAGTTATTTATTGAGAACAGGGTAAAACTTCGTAATCTACTAAAAAACAACTCGATAGCCCTCTTTCAATCAAATGGTGAATTTCCGAAAAGTGGTGATCAGGACTTTCCATTTAAACAAAATGCCGATCTTTTTTATCTATCAGGCATCGATCAGGAAAAAACAATGCTGCTTATCTACTCAGATTGTCCTAATCCTCTATATAGAGAAGTCCTTTTTTTAAGACAGACAAATGCCCATATTCAAGTCTGGGAAGGCCGTAAGTACACTAAAGAGATGGCTCAGCAAGCATCGGGCATTCAGAATATTCAGTGGATAGATAACTTTGATAACGTGCTGCATAGCATTATGCCATACGCAGATCGTGTTTATCTCAACCTGAATGAGAGCTCAGCTGCTTCTTACGATTTAGCAACACCAGACACACGCTTTGCCGAACAGATGAAAGCAAGATACCCATTGCATAAATACGAAAGAGCGGCACCCTTAATGCGTCAGCTGCGTGACATAAAGTCGCATGAAGAAATCCAGTTGCTGCAAACAGCCTGTGACATCACTAAAGATGCCTTCTTACGTGTGCTGCACTTTGTACGTCCGGGCGTAACTGAATATGAAATCGAAGCCGAAATTATTCACGAATTTATCAGGCAACGTGCAACAGGTCACGCCTATCCACCCATAATTGCAACAGGTGCAAATGCAAATATCCTGCACTACAATGATAACAATCAGGCTTGCCAGGATGGTGAACTTATACTCATGGACTTTGGTGCCGAATATGCCAATTACAATGCAGACCTGACAAGAATAATCCCTGTAAATGGCAGGTTCAGCAAAAGACAAAAACAAGTTTATAATGCTGTATTAAATGTCATGAGGGCAACAAAAGAACTGATGGTGCCCGGGCTTTCCGCAAAAGATTTTAACATGCAGGTGGGTGAAATCATGACAGAAGAGCTAATTGCTTTGGGCCTGATCTCAACTGATGATGTAAAAAATCAGAATCCAGACTTCCCGGCCTATAAAAAGTATTTCATGCATGGGGTGAGCCACCACCTGGGGCTTGATGTGCATGATCTCTCCAACCGTTACCTTCCCTTTGCAGCAGGGAATGTACTCACCTGCGAACCCGGAATCTATATTCCTGAAGAAGGATTTGGCATCCGACTCGAAAACAATATTTTAGTAACTAATGATGGCAACACAGACTTAATGGAAAAAATCCCCATAGAACCTGAGGAAATCGAAGACATCATGAACAGTTCATCCTATAAATAGCAATATGTCAATACCCAAAATCATACATCAGACTTTTAAGTCTGATAAACTCCCTTTTCTTACTCGCTGGCATATCTCAAGGTTCAGAAAGAAAAATCCTGAATATGCCTACGAATTTTACGACGATGCCCGTATCGAGGCTTTTTTACTGGAGGAATTTGGCTCTGAGACATTACAGTTATATAAAAAGCTAAACATTGGTGCCGCTAAAGCTGACTTCTTCAGGTATGCCGTGCTCTATAAAAAGGGTGGAATTTATGTAGATATCGACAGCGGGATCAACAGTAAACTTGATGATTTCATCAAACCAGAGGATGTTGCCATTATTACCCGCGAGGGAGATCCGACATTATTTGCTCAGTGGGCTTTGATATATAGTTCGGGACATCCATTTCTCCATAAAACTATCGAAATGGTACTGGAGAATATCAGGCAAAATAAATATCCTCATGATGTACATCGTATGACCGGTCCGACGGTCTACACAGAGGCAATTAATTCGTCCATCCTTGAGAAACCAGAAATTCCTTACCGTATACTTGGAACAGATTATAATGGACATCTAAAAGTCAAGTATAAACTTGGGAAATTCTTTTTATATGAAAAAGGCGATCACTGGAAAAAGAAACAGCTCACTACACCTGTCCTCAAATAAAATTAAATGTTATTCAGGTAGCCGGCGGCAAACTGGTAAAGGTTAAACCCTGGCTTATCAATAACGCAGGAAAGATCGTCATGAAGACGCTGTCTATTAATGTCCCTCATCCTGATATTCTGGAGAATTTTGTATGCTTTTTCGGTATAAAGAAATAATCTCTTGTCATTCCTCTTCATTCCTGATTGATTAATCCAGTCTATCAACATAGCTATGCCTTCTTTTTTTTCGGCTACGGTTTTAAAAACAGGCGTTAGTGCCAGGCGCTGGTGGAGCATTTTTTTAAGTTTATTGGCAAAGCTGTCTGCCCCCTCCCGATCGGATTTGTTTACTATAAACGCGTCGCCAATCTCCATCAGTCCAGATTTGATATGCTGTATCTCGTCTCCTGCCTCTGGAACTAAAACTACCAGGGTAATGTCGGCCAGACCAGCAATTTCAATTTCCGATTGACCCACACCTACCGTTTCTACGATAATGTAATCAAATGCTGCCGCTCTCAACACATCCACCATTTCAATGATTTTTGCAGATAGTCCGCCAACCGATCCACGGGTAGCTATAGAACGGATAAAAACGTCAGGATTATTGAAATGCGCAGACATCCTTATCCTGTCGCCAAGTAAAGAGCCTAGATTAAAGGGTGAAGTTGGGTCTACCGCCAATATGGCCACCTTTTTAGATTGATTGCTGAGATGATCTATCATTGCATTGACCAAGGTACTTTTCCCCGCCCCGGGAGGCCCAGTAACCCCAATTACTGGAATGGATAAGTCAATGTCGATAGCTTTCAAGATAGAAGAACTTTCAGACAAGTCGTTTTCCACCAAGGTCAGCGCCCTTGCCAGTGTCAATTGCCGACCCTCCTTTATCTCGGATACAAATTGCTGAATAGTTTTCATCAGTTGGAAATCATGATGGTTTCATTGATAAGTTTATCTTTGTGGCAAATAACCGGAATATATCATTTCCGGCAAAATAAAACGTACCTGTTCTATAAACATCAATACATGAAAGTAAGCGGTTTCACCTATATGCGGAATAGTTTCAAATACGGATATCCTGTAATTGAATCTATAAAATCTATTTTACCAATATGCGATGAATTTATTGCTATTGTAGGAAAATCTGACGACGGCACCCGCGAAGCAATTGAAGCGATAGGATCTCCAAAAATCAAGATTATTGATACCGTGTGGGATGATGAACTGGTAAAAGGCGGAAAGGTTTTTGCCCAGCAGGCGAATATCGGCTTAAGAGCTGTGACAGGCGATTGGGCTTTTCATATACAATCTGATGAAGTTTTTCATGAAGATGACCTTCAAAGCATCAAACGGGCAATGGAAGACAACCTGAACGATCAAAGTGTGGAAGGCTTCCTGTTTAATTTTTACCACTTTGTGGGCGATTACAAACACATCGGCACTACCAGACGCTGGCATAGAAGGGAAATCAGAATTATCAGAAACCGCGATGACATTTATTCCTACAAAGATTCCCAAGGTTTCAGGGCTTATCCAACACCAGAAGATTATGCCAATCAGACCAATAGCAGGAAACTGAATGTAAAGCTGCTTGACGCCCGTATTTTTCATTATTCTTACTGCAGAAACCCAGACTTATTACTGGGAAAGGTTAAACGCTTCAATAACTACTATCAGTCGGAAGAAAAAACAGAGGAACAATATGCTGCATATGACACTTTTGATTTTGGAACTGTAGCAGATATTCTGGCCGATTTTAACCAATCACACCCAGCAATTATGCACAAGACAATCGCAGCACAGGATTGGGTATTTAAACACAATCCCAAGAAGATCGCGTTATCATTCCGCCGGTTAATGCTCCACAGGATTGAACAAGTGATTGGCTGGAGAATTGGGGAGTACAAAAACTATATCATTATTAAATAATGCAACCAATATCAGTCGCTTTATTGATATCTACTTATAACTGGCCAGGGGCACTTGAACTTGTTTTGCAAAGTATTAGCATGCAATCCCGAATGCCTGATGAAATTGTAATTGCAGATGATGGGTCGGGTGAAGCGACACAATTGTTGATAGCAGATTTTAAGCAGGCACATAACCTCAACATTAAACATATCTGGCACCAAGATCAAGGTTTTAGGAAAAGTCGCATACTTAATAAAGCTGTTCACCAGATTTCTTCTGACTATATTATCGAAATTGATGGAGATATCATCATTGATGCTCATTTTGTAGAAGATCATTTGAACGCAGCTAGGCCTAATTATTTTGTGCAAGGTAGCAGAACGATGATATCTCAGGAAAAAAGTGTTGAGATAATGCACACCAGGCAACTCAATTTATCAATCTTGTCTAAGGGCCTTATCAATAGATTTAATGCATTACGCATACCGGCATTGAGCGGAATTTTCCAGATCAAGCCATCCAACCCCTTCCATATTAAAGGCTGTAATATTGCCTTTTGGAAAAGCGATTATATCAGAATAAACGGATATGACAATGGATTTGAAGGATGGGGAGGAGAAGACTATGAATTTGCCGCCAGATTACTACATGCAGGTTTGAAGCGAACAACATTAAAGATGGCAGCTATAGCCTTCCATATCTATCATCTGGATAATTCAAGGGAGAATACGGTTCCTAACGACAAAATATATAGAAAAACAATCGCCGAGAAGCTAGATTACAGCAGCAATGGTTATGAGGAGGTAAGGGAAAATGATTAACGGGATTACGATAATTGTATGTACTTTCAATGGGATAAGCAGATTAGGCGAAACCATAAAGCATCTGGCCGCACAAGCAGTGCCCGATCATATAACCTGGGAAATCATTCTGGCCGATAATGCCTCTACCGATGGCTCTGCGAGTTTCTTTAGAACTGAATGGGCAAGTTATAAAATAGACTCTGTTCCTTTAACAATACTAACGGAATCTAAACCCGGCAAACTTTATGCTTTACAGCGCGCTATAAGTGCTGCTACCCATGAATATTTTATTATTTGTGATGATGACAATTGGCTTGCTGATGATTATGTGGCCAAGGCTCACCAACTAATGTTATCAAACCCAGGTATTGGTGCCTTAGGTGGATTCGGAATTCCAATAACTGATGGGGCAGAACTTCCTGATTGGTTTCAGGATTATCAGTTCGCTTATGCAGTTGGGCCTCAGGCTAAATCAGATGGCTTGATGCCCGTTAGATCAATTCTGTGGGGCGCGGGACTGGTATCTAGGAAATCTGTATATACTGAAATGTATGGAAATTTCCCATCCTTTCTGGAAGGGCAAAGTGTAGAAATGATCCTGGCAGAGGATACAGAATACTGCCTCAGGCTTACGCTAAAAAATTATCGGCTGTATTATTCATCAGAATTAAAATACCAGCACTATATTCAACAAACTAAACTTACTCCTGAATACCGAGACAGGCAACTGAAACGTTTCCATGACTCCGGAGTTATTCTGCGAAAATATTACGCTGCTATCAGGGCTGTGGTAAAAACTAAAGGCAGACCGGATTTCTGGACGTTTTTGCTTATGATTACTCCGCTCAACTATCTATTTTCTTTCAACAAGAGACGTGCTGAAAAGGCACGTGATACGCTTTTCCACTTGCTGCCCTTCAAAATCTTTAAGACAGATGTTTTGTCTGAAAGACTGCGAGACTTTATCAGAAAGTAGCAAATGATTACACCCCATCACGCCCTTTTATCTGATCTTTAATAGCCCTGAACACATACCGCAAGTATACCTTCCATCCCAACCTCTGCCTAACGAGCCTGGATTTATGCTTGTAGAATAGAATGTCTCTATTTCCCGCAGAGAAACCACCCATATTGTAACTCACTACCTCTATCGGGTAAAAAACCTTTTTAAAGCTTTCATCCCCCCACAAACGAAGGTTAGCCGCATAGTCGGCCGCCACCTTATACTCAAGTTCGTATTTGTGATTAATGAATGCTTTTGCTGGATATAAGATTGATTGGTGATTCATGCAATATTTAGCAAGTCTGTAGGGGCTAAACTCTCCCTGCAAAAGCCCATAGGGATCAACAGGAATATCCTCAAAGATTGGCTGACTGTTCCCGTAATATATGGTGTCTTGGTCTGCCAATTTAGCGATCAATTCCCCAAAACCAGTAAGCAAGCGGTCGTCTGCGCCCATAAAATATAGCCACTGTCCTTGAGCTAGGGCAATGCCCTTATTCATCGCATCATATATTCCCTTATCAGGGCCACTGCTAACTTTTAGCTGCTTGCTTTGAAATGATGAAATCAACTCCATCGTTCGGTCGGTGCTGCCACCATCCACAACAACCACCTCAATGGGCATTTGGGGCAGCGTAAAAATTGACGAAAGACATTCCGAAATGTATTTTTCAGCATTATAGGTAGCGATGATTATACTTACGACGACAGGCTTCTGCAGATTATTCTCCATAAATGACTATTTGCGGCACCAAAGCTACATTGTAATTTTGAATATATGACCTAAGCTATTTCATTAATATTCTTCAGAGATATCACATTTTTTTTCTAAAACAAGCCTGTAAATTTTAGTATGTGTACCTTCGCGCATCAATCATTTTTAATGAAAACATATTTTAGATTACTTTCTTTCGCAAAACCGATAGAGAAATTTGCCATCCCCTACGTTATAGCAACACTTTTAGCAGTATTCTTTAACACCTTTAACCTGGCACTTCTTGCACCACTTTTGGACACATTATTTGCACAGCCTTCGGATGGAAACATAATTCATTCAGCAGAGACGGCAGGATCAGTTTTTGATGTGATGGGTCAGTTTCGCGCATTGGTTGACTATTCCATGCAGCATTATGATAAACTAGGGACTTTGAAAATCGTATGTTCGATTATTTTAACCTCAGTCGTCCTTTCAAACCTATTCCGGTATTTGTCACAACGTTTTATGGAAGATCTTAGGGTACACACATTACTGAACCTAAGGAAGACCGTATTTAACAATGTCATGAACTTACAGCTCGGATATTTTAACAATGAACGTAAGGGTGATATTATGTCTAAAGTTTCATCCGATGTACAGGTAGTTCAGTATACTGTTACCAACACCTTGCAGGTTGTGTTCAAAGAGCCTCTACAATTGATTTTTTATATCTTTGTTCTAGTGAGCATTTCGCTAAAACTTACGGTTTTCTCCTTACTGGTAATTCCTCTATCAGGTTTCATTATCAGTAAAATTGTGAAAAGGCTTAAACAACAGGCTACCCAGGCCCATGAGTCCTTTGCCCGGATGATTGGTTTTCTGGATGAAGCCCTGGGTGGAATAAAAATCATCAAAGCATTCAATGCCACTGAAAGGATTAAAGACAAGTTTCATCAGGAAAATCTTTACTATTCAGATTTGACAAGAAAGATGGCCCGGAGGCAGCAACTTGCCTCACCTGTTTCTCAGGCTTTGGGGATTCTGGTAGTCGTGATGATTGTGTTATATGGGGGAAAAATGATACTTGTTGACAAATCCTCGGAGCTTACATCAGCTGGATTCATCGCTTATATAGCAATATTTTCCCAGGTAATGCAACCTGTAAAAGCCATCGCAGACTCATTCAGTGGTATCCATTCCGGAATTGCTGCTGGTGTTCGTGTATTAGACCTGATAGACACACATCCCGAGCTTACAGATCATCCAGATGCTAAAGTAATTAAAGGCTTCCAAAATGAGTTGAAATTTGAAAACATCAGCTTTAGCTATGGAGATAAAGAGATCCTTAAAAATTTGAGTCTAACTATTGAAAAGGGTAAAACTGTAGCCATCATTGGGCCATCCGGTGGCGGAAAAAGTACGTTGATGGATCTGATACCAAGATTTTATGACCCAAAAAAGGGAGACATAACTATTGATGGCATAAGTTTAAAAGAAGTAACAACTGAGAGCTTAAGATCGCAAATCGGCACTGTAAACCAAGAATCTATATTATTTAATGATACTATCGCCAATAACATTCGTTTTGGTAGACCGGATGCTTCGGATGACGAAGTTATTGCCGCTGCAAAGATAGCCAATGCCCACTCTTTCATTACTGGAACAGAAAATGGTTACGAAACCAATGTTGGAGACCGCGGAAACAGATTATCTGGTGGACAGAAGCAAAGACTTTGCATCGCACGGGCAGTTTTGGCGAATCCACCAATCATGCTCCTAGACGAAGCAACTTCTGCATTGGACACAGAATCTGAGAAATTGGTGCAGGACGCTCTATACAAGCTGATGCAAAACAGAACTTCGATTGTAATTGCCCACCGTCTAAGCACTATACAACACGCCGATTTAATTGTTGTTGTGGATCAGGGCGAAATTAAAGAAAGAGGAACGCATTCCCAGTTACTGGAAAACAACGGATTATATAAACGTTTGATAGAGATGCAGACATTCAGTGAAAATTAACTGATTTCAAAGATTATTTCGAAAAATCAATTCATCTTTTGCGACGGAAGTAAAACATACTATGACAAAGATTATTTTAGACACACAAATATTTGTTTCACAGGAATTTGGTGGGATATCTAGGTACTTTGTCGAGCTATTTACGCAGTTGGCCAAAAATAATGAATTAGAGATCAGCTGTCCTCTACTCTATACCGATAATATATATTTTCGGGAGAGTTCGTATTATGCCGAAAGCTACCAGCAAAAAAACGCATTTTTAATCCGGTTCAGTAAGATTTTCAGGCCTTTTGCTCCTAGAAAGCTTAAGCGAAAGAGCCTTCAGAGTACAATGGATCTGCTAAATAGTCAAGACTTTAACTTGTTTATCCCTACTTATTACGACCCATCATTTCTAGAATACATACAGCAAAAACCCTTTGTTTTAACTGTTCATGATATGATACATGAGTTATATCCCTGGTATTTTCCTGAGGATCATAGCACGGTAGCCAACAAGAAAATACTTATTGAGAGAGCAACCAAAATCATTGCAATATCAGAAAATACGAAGCTAGACATTCTACGGATGTATCCTGAAACAGATCCGGGAAAGATTGAAGTAATTTACCTGGCCCATACCGTTTCCCCGGCAGCGGGTTTTGATGACCCTGATCTACCTGAGAACTATATCTTATACGTTGGCAATAGGGCTGCTTATAAAAACTTTAAATTTTTTATTCAGGCTGTCGCACCCGTTCTGGAGCAAAATGATGATTTACACATTTTTTGTGCCGGCGGTAACCCTTTTTCTGAAGAAGAGCAAAGCTGGATTATGCAATTGGGAATCGAAAGGAGAATAGTGCAAAAGAATTTTAAAGATGAGGATCTTGAAGGTTATTACAAAAAGGCCCTGTTCTTCGTTTTTCCATCCGAATATGAAGGCTTTGGCATCCCCGTACTAGAGTCGATGGCTGCTGGCTGTCCAATCATTCTAACGCGTAATAGTTCATTTCCCGAAGTCGCAGGAGATGCCGGGCTATTCTTTGAACTGAACGACGAGGAGGATTTGAGGAGCAAAATCCTGTATTTGCTTAACAACAATGATATAAGAGCAGAATTCGTTAGAAAAGGTATTGAACAGTCGGCAAAATTTAGCTGGGAAAAAACGGCAGCTAGAACGCTGGAAATCTATCAACAGGCAGTTTCTGATAGTATAGAATAGTTCAAAGAAATTATTAATCTTTAAAAATCAGATCACTTATGCTTAACTATACAACAAAGTCAGCTGTACTATTCCTAATGTTTAATCGCCCTGACACCACCCGTCGCGTTTTTGAAGAAATTAGGCTAGCAAAACCACCTAGATTATATCTGGCTATTGACGGGCCTCGTAAAGGTCGGAAAGACGACTCACTGTTAGTTGAGGAGACTCTAGAGGTGGTTCAGCAGATTGATTGGGATTGTAAGGTCGAAAGATTAATAAGAAAAGATAATCTTGGTTGTAGAGAAGCTATTTCATCCGCAATTGATTGGTTTTTTGAAAATGAGGATGAAGGGATTATACTGGAGGATGACTGTTTGCCGGCAAAGAGTTTTTTTTATTACTGCGATACATTACTAGAGAAGTTTCGTCATGATACCAGAATACGTCATATTGCAGGATCCAATCTTCAGAGAGGTGTAAAGTGGGGTGACGCAAGTACCTATTATACCAATCAAAGCCACGTCTGGGGTTGGGCGTCATGGAAGAGGGTTTGGAAGGATTACGATAAAGACCTTAAAATATATGATGAGAAAGAAGTAGACCAAAGACTATCTGATATTTTTACTGACCGCTTTGTTTTAGAGAACTGGTCTAGAATTTTTAGAGAGTTGAAGTCAGGTATGATTGATACATGGGACTACCAATTAACCCTGATCAATTTCTTTAACAACGGTTTATCTATAAACCCTAATGTCAACTTGATATCCAACATTGGGTTTAGATCGGATGCTACACATACAAGTAGTCAGGATAGTCCTTATGCAAATATCCCCCTTGAGGAAATTACGGAAATCACTTTACCTAAGTTTACACTCCCTGAAAAAAAAGCTGACTATGCGCTATTCAATCACGATTTTGATCTTGAAGAACGGTGGCGAAAGCACAATTTATGGAGAAGACGCTTTAAAAGGTGGTTTAGGGAGAAACTTTAACAGCTAAATATCTTATCAGAGAATGTACCTTGAAAAGCTTTTACACCAAGTCTATTCAAAAGATACAATCCTTTATAATCCTTCAAAAATGATTTTACCCCCCATTCAATAGGATCTAAGTTATCCGTTGAAAAATTTAATGAATTTATAGTGTCTAAAAAGGTATTTAGTCTTACACTATATAAAAATGTGTGAAATCCCCGACCCTCGTAGATATCACTATCATCTTTAAATATGGCATCATAATTTTCCTGAAGTAAACCCAATTTGATAAAGAAAGAATTATCTTCTAATAGGTATCGTCCGGTTAGTTTTACAATCATGTCATCAGCACTGAAGTGGCTTTGCTGCAGAAAGCCTTTCAAATGCGCCATTTCGTTTAAACCTTTCTCAGGATAGGTATTTGGTATTTTGCTATAGTATGTATTGTAATCATTAAGATACTGTTCATGCTCAGAGAAACACTCTAGAATCGTACAGGAATCAAACAGATAGCTGAACTCATTAGCCCGATCTATCGACTTGATGTATTGCTCTCTCCTTACTTCAAAGTTATCTTGAATGTTTGCTGTAGTAATTATTAAATGAATCATGAATAAAATATTAAGAAGCACCAATTGCCCATTTAAACCTGGTGACTTTAATCAGAGCAACCAAAGCGAAGCTCAGGCAGTATACAATTAAAAAGCATACTAAGCTGTATAGCGTAGCATGACCAAGTGTTAACGTTTCGACATTAATCTTGAAAGGCCTGACTATCTCAATCAGGACGTAGGTAATGATAATCTGATGTATCAAATATATTCCAAAAGTTGTCTTTCGAGGCTCCAAATACTTGTTCACTAACGGCAAAGGACCAATCTTGAGTAGTAGAAAGAAAAAAGATATCGAATACAATATATTCGTAAATCTTAATGTATTGAATGCATCATTATTTCCTAAATTTTTCAAGATTACACTCTCCATATCCGAGAAAATAAAAAGTATAACTGTTATCAATATAAAGAACCAAAGTGACTTTTGCCGAATAAATTTACTTACGCTTTCATAATGTTTATTGAGGAAGGCTCCTAACCATAGATAAAATACAAACCCAAATAGCGCCGTACTATGATTGGTGATGATCCATCCATAATATAAATTCACGCTGTAAAAAAGGGAAACCAGTCCAAGAATGCATCCAAAGAAAACGTGATATATATACTTCTTAAATATCAATAGAATAGATATGCATATTAGAAAATTAAGAATAAACCAAAAACTTGAAAGGAATATTGTTTCGTAATACAAGTTGCCTAAATAGCTGGAGAAATCTGGCGGCATTGTATGGTTATCATGATAAATCAAGTATTTCTTTACCAGCAGATTTATGATGTTAAGAAGGACAAAAATATTCAGCCAAAGCGTCCACGGGCCTATTGTGTTTTTGAACCTATTTTTGATATACTGAAGTGGCGTATACTCCGTGAATTTATGGTTAATTAGAAAGCCACCTATCAAAAAAAAAGCAATTGTTGCAAACTTGAAAAATTGCATCACAGATGCCTGGATCATAGCCATGGAAAATTCTTTGTAGTAAACTTCGCCAACATGTGTATTGTGTTCGAATACAATTCCAATCATCGATATACATCTAATCGTATCTACAAAATCAAAATTAGTTTTCAATGGTAAGGGACTCTTTATGTCTGACATTTAAGGGGCTAAATAGTGTGTATTCTAAAGAAACGATTTTTTAACAAAAAAACCATAAATTAACAATATTTAACACTTGATTATTTATCATTAGCTAGCAAGATATATGTATTTGTGGCCCCTTAATGAACGATGATTAATTTCCTTGAAAATCTGAGATCCGATATTTCATAAGCTATCAGGTAAATTCCGGGTGCGTACTGAGAAGTAGAAATCTGCTCTTCTTGATAACCTGCGTTTCTGTAATCATCCAGAACCACCGCCATTTTCTGACCGTTGCTGTTATAAAGAGAGATCTTTACTTTCGTTGCAGTAGATAGCATGTAGCCTATCTTTGTGTAAGTGTTCGCAGGATTCGGATAATTTTGAACAACTCCGATAGACTGGAAATTTTGGGCAATTTCCTGGTTGATGGCATCAAACCAAACCAGACTCAATACTTCATATCCTCTGGAGTTTGGATGTACATCATCAAAATATAATGAAAGGTCTTTCCCTAAGGTAGCATTAATATCAGCTAGCCTCACATTATATTCTGCCGCCAGGGAGCGATAGGCACTGTTAATATTATCTATATTTCTGTTTCGTCTGCGCGAAATTAATCTTTGCTCCGGTGTTCCTCTTCCCTCAACAAAATATTGGACTGTCCCGAGAATTACCGAAATGTTCTTGGCCTTTGCTTTCTCTATCATGGTCCGCATATTACTGATCGTAAGGCTCACACGCTGCAAGCCATCAGTAATGCGTATCGCATCATTGGCACCCATTAAAATCAAAATAAAGTCTGCGGGAGTATTCATTGCATTATCATACCTCAATAATCCCTGACTGGTTGTTTCTCCGGCCACGCCAAAATTATACATGGTTGCAGGTTTGCCAGAATAACAATTTTCAATATAAGCTTCCAGGGAGCTTTGGAAATTTAAAGGCTTTGGGACTCCCTCTACAGTACTTGCACCGAAAGTTATGACGCGCAGACTATCCTTGCTGTAAAACTTTGCCTGAGGCCCGCAAACTGGGAAGCGCGATTGCGCATATAATCCTGTATATATAAAAAAACACCCTGCTAAAACTAAAAACCTTTTGGTTAGATAATTCATAGCAGGGTGCATTAAATATTGATAGTCTAGTTACTTAGAGTTTCCTCTTAACCTCCACTTGTTCGTAAGCTTCTACGATATCGCCAACCTCAATGTTGTTGAAGTTTTGAATATTCAAACCACACTCATAACCTCTTGCTACTTCTTTCACATCGTCTTTATAACGTTTCAATGAAGCCAGCTCACCAGTGTAAACAACAACTCCATCTCTCACGATACGGATTTTGCTGTTTCTTGTGATCGTTCCGTCTAATACCATACAACCTGCGATGGTACCAACTTTAGTGATTTTGAATGTATCTCTGATCTCAACGTTCGCAGTGATTTTCTCCTGGAATTCAGGAGCAAGCATACCTTCCATCGCCGCCTTAATCTCATTGATGGCATCGTAGATGATAGAGTAAAGACGGATATCGATTTGCTCCGCTTCTGCAAGTTTTCTCGCACCTGAAGATGGACGAACCTGGAAACCGATAATAATCGCATCAGAAGCAGAAGCTAAGAGTACATCAGATTCTGAAATCTGACCCACCGCTTTACTGATGATATTGATCTGTATCTCTTCTGTTGACAGTTTCAACAATGAATCTGCCAGGGCCTCAATCGAACCATCCACGTCACCTTTCACAATCAGGTTCAGCTCTTTAAAGTTACCTATCGCTAAACGACGGCCAATCTCATCAAGAGTAATGTGTTTCTGAGTTCTTAAGCCCTGCTCACGCATTAATTGTAAACGTTTGTTTGCAATCTCTCTGGCTTCAGATTCATTCTCTACTGCATTGAATTTATCACCTGCTGTCGGGGCTCCCTGCATACCCAATACCTGTACCGGTACTGATGGACCTGCTTTATCAACTTTTTGCCCACGTTCGTTAAATAATGCTTTTACACGACCGCTGTAACTCCCAGCCAGGATTGGATCACCAACTTTCAATGTTCCAGCCTGTACCAGTACAGTTGTAACGATACCACGTCCTTTATCTAAAGTCGCTTCGATCACACTACCTGTAGCACGTTTATTTGGGTTTGCTGTCAGCTCTAAAAGCTCAGCTTCCAATAATACCTTGTCTAATAGTAAGTCTACGTTCAATCCACTTTTACCTGAAATTTCCTGCGACTGGAATTTACCACCCCAATCTTCTACCAGAATATTCATCACAGATAACTGCTCACGAATCTTGTCAGAGTTTGCACCTGGCTTATCGATTTTTGTGAAAGCGAATACTAAAGGAACACCAGCTGCCTGAGCATGACTGATTGCTTCTTTTGTTTGAGGCATCACCGCATCGTCTGCAGCAACTACGATAATTGCGATATCCGCAACTTTCGCACCACGTGCACGCATCGCTGTAAATGCTTCGTGACCTGGTGTATCCAGGAAGGTTACTTTTTTACCAGTAGGTGTGGTTACCATATAGGCACCGATATGCTGGGTAATACCCCCCGCTTCACCAGCTACAACATTTGCTTTACGGATATAATCCAACAGGGATGTTTTACCGTGATCGACGTGACCCATAATCGTAACGACAGGTGCTCTGGATACTAAATCCTCAGCATTGTCCTCTTCCTCGATAATACTGTCACCCTCATCATCAGGTTTAACAAATTGTATCTCGTAACCAAATTCATCGGCAACGATAGTTAGAGTTTCTGCATCCAAACGCTGATTGATGGACACAAACATGCCCAGGCTCATACACGTACCAATAATCTTAGTTACCGGTACATCCATCATGCTTGCCAGTTCGTTGGCCGTAACAAACTCAGTTACTTTTAACACTTTAGATTGTAACTCCTGCTCCATTGCAGCTTCTTCAGCTGAAAGGGCAACATCATCACGTTTTCCACGACGCAGTTTTGCGCGCTGTGCAAATTTACCAGACTTACCTGCTCCGCTTAAACGTGCAAGCGTAGCTTTGATCTGATCTTGTATTTCTTTTTCCGTTGGCTCTTCTTTCGGTCCACCGCCAGTTCCTGGCTTATTGTTCCTGAAGTTAGGCCTATTGGCAGTATTATTTGTATTGTTCCTGAAATCAGGTCTGTTGGTAAACGTTGGCGCTCCGGCAGGTCTTGCTGGAGTAGCTCCATTGCCTCCCTGCTGTCCGGCAGGAGACTGGTTCGCGCCACCCGCAGATGGATGCTGGCCTGGTGCTCCAGGAGTTTTTTTACGTTTACGCTTTCTTTTAGCGTCATTACTGTCAGCTGAAGAAGCCACAGGCTGTGATTTCCTTTCAGGTGTTGTCGGCAAGACAATTTTACCAATAATGTTTGGTCCGGAAAGTTTCACCGAACGGGCTTTGATCACCTCAACTTCGTCAGGTTTATCAGCTTTAGGTGTAACTATATCCTTAACCGGCTCAGCTTTAGCAACTGGTGATTCCACAGGTTTTGGTTTTTCTTCTATTTTGATTTCTTCTGCTGGTTTAGCAGGTTCAGCTTTAACTTCAGCAGCTTTCTCAACCGGCGTCTCCACAGGTTTAACTTCCTCCTGAACAACTTTCGGTGCTTCGGTAACAACTTCAGCAGGTTTTTCTGCCGCTACTACCGGAGTTGCCGGAGTATCAGCTTTTACCGCCTCAGGGGCTGGAGCTTCGTCCTTTTTAACAGGTCTTGTTTTCGAGTTTAAATCATCGAGGTTTATTTTCCCCACAATTTTCACACCCTTCAATGCACCATCTTCAACCTTCTCAGCTTCTTTTTCTGCTGCAACTTCTTTTACGGGTGCAGCTGGTACTTCTTCCTTCTGTTTCTCAACAGGGGGAGTAAACGACTGAAGGTTTTTAATTAAAATACCTTCATTTTCAAATTCAACGTTCTTCCTGGGCGCATCCGTAACTTTTTCTGTTACTTCAGGCTCATCACGACGAATTTTACCAATAACAATTTGATTGGCTTCTTCTTTTACGATTTTATCTCCCTGAAACTCCTTCAATAATGCATTATACATATCGCGGGAGAGTTTAGTAGTGGGTTTATTCTCAACAGAAAAGCCTTTCTTTTCCAGGAACTCAACGGCCGTAGCTATTCCTACGTTAAGCTCCTTAACTGCTTTGAATAAAATTATTGGTTTGTCGTCTGACATTGATCTCCTATTTTTTCTTAATCCTTATACAAAAGTAACGTTTATTCTTGTTTTTTTGTTAGTACAAATAGTTTTTTATCAGATGAAACTCCTGTCTGATATTTAGACAGGCATCATCCGTTTATATTTGTTTTTAACATATTCAGATGCGGTTTAGCGCCGTTTTATCAAGCCCCGCCGCATCTCAAGTCAACGCTTATTCAAATTCCGACTGAAGAATACTGATCACTTCTTTGATAGTTTCTTCTTCTAAGTCAGTTCTTTTTACTAATTCATCTACTGACAACGCCAGTACACTTCTCGCTGTATCACAACCAATTGATTTCAATTCGTCAATAATCCAGCTATCGATTTCATCTGAGAATTCTTCGATATCCACATCCTCATCTTCCTCACCTGCTTCACGGTATACGTCAATTTCATAACCAGTCAGTTTACCTGCAAGTTTTATATTATGACCACCGCGACCGATTGCCAGAGAAACCTGATCAGGCTTCAGGTAAACTGAAGCATGTTTAGTTACGTCATCCAATTTAATGGAGGTAATTTTTGCAGGGCTCAGTGCTCTTGTGATATAAAGGGAGATATTAGTAGTGAAGTTAATCACATCAATATTCTCATTTTTAAGTTCCCTAACGATACCATGAATACGGGATCCTTTCATACCTACACAGGCACCTACCGGATCAATTCTATCATCATAAGATTCAACAGCAACCTTAGCACGTTCTCCGGGCTCACGAACAATTTTCTTGATCGTGATCAATCCGTCAAAAATCTCAGGAACTTCAATCTCAAACAAACGCTGAAGAAAATCAGGGGCTATTCTAGAAATAATGATCTTTGGTGTGCTATTCATCATATCCACCTTAAGAATTACCGCACGAACAGTATCGCCTTTTTTGAAATAATCCGCAGGTATCTGTTCAGTTTTAGGCATCATCAACTCATTGCCTTCATCATCCAGTACCAACGTTTCTTTTTTCCAAACCTGGTAAACTTCACCAGTTACGATTTCACCAACCCTGTCTTTATATTTTTTGAAGATCTCGTCTTTTTCTAATTCAAGTACTTTAGAAACAAGTGTCTGGCGTGCAGCCAAAATGGCTCTTCTTCCAAAACTTTCTAAAGTAATCTGCTCTATGTAGTCGTCGCCAACTTCCATATCTGCATCCAGCAACTTCACTTCTGCAAGCTCAATTTCCAGGTCGTCATCTTCAGAAAAGCCATCTTCCATGACTTTTCTTGTACGCCAGATCTCTAAATCTCCATTGTCAGGGTTAACAATCACATCACAATTCTCATCTGTGCCATACTTCTTACGTAACATACTGCGAAATACTTCTTCTAGTACACTAATCACCGTAGGACGGTCGATGTTCTTGAATTCTTTAAATTCTTGAAATGAATCGATTAAATTAATATTGCTCATTTTTATTTAAATGAAATTAAAACCTTTGTTTCTATTATATTTTCAAAGTCTATACTGGCTTCCACCAGTTGCACTTTTTTACCTTTTTCTTTTACCTTTTCGGTGATTGTAATCCCCTTATCTGTTACTGAAAGCAGTTCTCCTTCTTTTTGTTCTCCACCAGCTAACTTGATACCTAAATCTCGTCCAATATTTTTCTCATATTGTCTCTTCAGCTTCAGCGGTTCTCCAACACCAGGAGAAGAAACTTCTAAATTATACGCTTTCTCTATCGTATTTTCTTCTTCAAGATGAAATCCGACATGCCTGCTTATTGCTGCACAGTCCTGAATATTGATACCTTCATCGCCATCAACATGAATTATGAGCTTGTTGTTTGGCAACATCTTTACCTCAACCAGGAAAAGCTCGGGTCTGTCCGAAATCTTTTCCTCAACTAATTCTATTACTCTCTTCTCTATTTGCATAAACCAATTTGCAGATAAAAGAAAAGAGGGGACCTGTGCCCCCTCTTACCTTCTATTTCAGTGCAAATGTAGAAATTTTATTTGAAAAATAAAAACATTTATGGTATATAAGCCGATCGGGAAAACAACAGATTGAATTTACAAAAATATTCCGTCAAAGATTTATAGAAATGCCAAAGAATTTCTGAAAGAACAGAGGTCAGCGTTTAAGCACAACCCGTGTTGAACGTACGCCATGGTTCATCTTTCCACTAAAAATCATCGCCGGATCGCTGAATTTTGCATTCAAATAAGACATCACCATATATGTTTTGCCCTTAACAAATGCCGTAGAAGGATGGAAAACTATCGTACTGTCCGTAAAGGCTAATCTTCCGGGAACATGACGTTCAACACCCTTAGTCCCATTCTCCTGAGGAAGCTCTACCACAGAGATTAAATCGCGAAATGTTGAGTCGATGCCCGGCGTGTTTCTCAACTGATGCATTCCAGCAGCATGTATATCAGAAAAAACAATAGATAAACTATCCGATGAAAACCCGACCGAAAGTGGCTTATTATTTGCAGTAGAGCAGGAGAGCAAACTTGCTTCAAAAATGAATAAAAGCACTAGGTTAATAAACCGTTTATACATTTTGTAAAACTAAGATTATGAGATTGATTATTGAAATTTTATTAATGGGACTTGCCATGCTGCTTGGCGCTTACCTTGTCCCGGGAGTACATATAGCCGGGTTTGGAACAGCAATCGTCGCGGCAATACTCATCGCACTGGCAAACGCTACTATAGGATTTATTTTAAGACTGCTTACATTTCCTATAAATTTTGTCACGCTTGGACTGATGTCTTTTATTATCACCGTCCTCATGATACTTTTAGTAGACAGTATGATGTCGGGATTTAACACATCCGGCTTCTTTTCAGCGGCATTACTTGCTATTGTTGTAGCGATCATCAAGGCTATCTTCGGCGCCATCGCCAAAGACGACGATTAAAACTAAGTCTGCAGCAACAGCAAAAATGCTGCAGACTTTAAGCAATACAACTTATTTTAATATCTCCCTGGAAATTACCAGCTGCTGAATCTCTGATGTACCCTCATAAATCTGGGTAATCTTGGCATCCCGCATCAGTCTTTCAACGTGGTACTCTTTTACAAAACCATAACCGCCGTGCACCTGAACGGCCTCGGTAGTAACATTCATGGCAACCTTGGAAGCATATAATTTTGCCATAGAGCCTGCTAAGGTATAAGCCTGCCCCTGATCTTTTAACCAGGCAGCCTTGTAGACAAGTAGTCTCGCGGCCTCAATTTGCGTTGCCATGTCCGCCAGCTTAAAGGCAATTGCCTGATGATCTGCAATTGGCCTTCCGAAAGATTTACGCTCTTTTGCATAAGCTAATGCCAGCTCATATGCCCCTGCAGCAATACCTAAGGCTTGCGCAGCAATACCTATTCTTCCACCTTCGAGCGTTTTCATCGCAAACTTAAACCCAAAACCATCTTCCCCGATTCGATTCTCTTTTGGAACTTTTACGTCACTAAACATCAGGGAATGTGTATCGGAGCCGCGAATGCCCATTTTATTCTCTTTGGGACCAATCGTAAATCCTTCCATCCCCTTTTCAACAATAAAGGCATTGATACCTTTATGCTTTAGTTCAGGGTGAGTCTGAGCAATTACCAGATAGGTATTTGCTGTACCGCCGTTGGTGATCCAATTTTTAGTACCATTGAGTAAGTAGTAGTCGCCTTTATCTTCTCCAGTGGTGTGCTGCGACGTAGCGTCCGAACCGGCCTCAGGCTCTGATAGGCAAAAAGCCCCTATTTGTTGCCCTGAAGCCAAAGGTTTAAGGTATTTTTCCTTCTGAAAATCGGACCCATAAGCCTCCAGTCCATAACAGACCAAAGAATTATTTACAGAAACAACCACAGAAGCAGAGGCGTCGATTTTTGAAAGCTCCTCCATCACCAAAACATAAGATATTGCATCCAGTCCGCTTCCGCCATACTTTTCTGAGACCATCATTCCGAGAAAACCAAGCTCACCAAGTTTCTTAACTTGTTCCGCAGGGAATTTCTGATGTTCATCCCTTTCAATTACACCTGGTTTAAGCTCATTTTCCGCAAAATCTCTTGCCGCCTGCCTGATCATCAATTGTTCTTCACTCAGTTGAAATAGCATAATATCTATATTTGGTAATATATGTTATACCAAATCTACTACTTCCTCCTGATAAAAATACTATGGTTGCATAGTATTTTTATCAGGACAAGAAGACAAAAACAGGAAAGGCCGCAGCTATTTCAAAAGATGGTTATTGTCATCCGGGAATACCAGAATAGGGTTGTATTTTCTGGCCTCCTCTATAGGCAGAGAGCCATAGGACATGATAATTAGAATATCACCTACCTGTACTAACCTTGCAGTTGCACCATTTAAACATACTGTTCCTGTGCCACGTTCTCCTTTAATCACATATGTTTCGAACCTTGCACCATTGTTATTGTTCACAATCTGAACCTTTTCGTTGGCAATAATCTGTGACGCATCCATAAGATCTTCATCAATGGTGATGCTACCCACGTAATTCAATTCCGCCTGCGTTACCCTAACACGGTGTATTTTCGATTTTAATATCTCGATAATCATGATGCAAAGTTAGATAAAGTTTAATGGATTAGATGTAAAGTTCTCAATTCAACAACATGTTATCGATCAACCTTGTTTCCCCAACCTTTGCGGCAACCAGTGCCACAAGATTTTCTACCTCTTTATTATTCTCTGGAAGGAGTGTTTGCCCATTGGCAATGGTAAAGTAGTCGAGTTCTACTCCCGGGGTTTCAGTAATGATCCGGTTTGCATGCTCAAGAAGTACAGTTATTTCTTGTTCCTGGAAATGATCTTTTACATATTGCAAGGCTCTGCTCAACACCAATGCATTGTGGCGGTCGGATGCCGAAAGATGAATATTTCTTGAACTCATTGCCAGTCCATCATCTTCCCTGATTATCGGACAGGAGATAATTTCAAGCGGCAAACCGAAGTGGGCAACCATCTGACGAATCATCAACACCTGTTGGAAGTCTTTCTGACCAAAAAAAGCAAGCTCAGGATCAACAGCATCAAAAAGTTTTTTTACAACCTGTGTTACGCCCTGGTAGTGGCCTTTTCTAAATTCCCCTTCGAGTAAAAACTCTGCTGGTCCAAGGTCGATATGCCAATTTTCAGGAACAGGATAAATTTCCTTTACTGACGGCATGAATACAATGTCACATCCTGCTTCCTGCAACATTTTTATATCGTGCTCCAATGGCCTTGGGTACTTTTCCAGGTCCTTAGGATCAGTAAATTGCGTAGGATTTACGAAAATACTGCACACTACTACGTCGGCATATTGCTGAGCAATCTTAATCAGAGAGACGTGTCCCTTATGCAAGGCACCCATGGTTGGAACCAGGGCGATTTTTTGTTTTGCCAATTTTCGTGGCTGCAGCAACATCTTTAATGCTGCTATTGTATTGATAACTTCCAAACCAGGCTTTAAAATTTCGAGTCCAAAGGTGGGTATTTATATAATCCCAACAAAACATCAGGCCAAAATATTGATAATTTTGAATAAATTGCTTACCTTTGCCCCTTGATTATCTTTTCTTTAACATAAATATTTATTCACAAATATGGAGATGGCAAAAACGAAGCTACTGATTGTTACACACGAGATGTCGCCGTTCCTCGAGCTTACCAAAATTTCAGAGATTACCCGCCAGTTACCACAGGCTATGCAGGAAAAAGGATTTGAGATCCGCATTCTGATGCCAAGGTTTGGTAATATCAATGAAAGAAGAAACAGGCTACACGAAGTAATTCGTTTATCGGGAATGAACATCATGATCGATGACAATGATAACCCTTTGATTATTAAGGTAGCATCAATTCCGGCAGCACGTATGCAGGTTTATTTTCTGGACAATGAAGACTACTTCCAAAGGAAGCATGTATTTAGGGACAAGGAAAATAAATTTTACGCAGACAACGACGAAAGAACAATTTTCTTTTGCAAAGGCGCCCTGGAAACTGTCAAGAAATTAGGCTGGGCTCCAGACATCGTTCACTGTCACGGATGGATGACTTCTTTGGTTCCTGCTTACATCAAAACCTCATACAAGAACGATCCTACTTTTAAAAATTCAAAAGTTGTTTACTCTGTGTATGAGAATTGTTTCACTGAAACCCTTAATGCCGACCTGCACAAAAAAGCGGTGATGAACAACATGACTGCTGATGATACTAAAGTATTTGAAAAAGCAGATGCTGACACCCTGCATATTGGTGCGATAACTTATTCAGATGCTGTAGTTTTAGCAGATGAGAAAATCGCTGACAATGTGTTAAAATTTGTTAAAGATTCCAATAAGCCAACTTTAGCGTTTAATTTAACCGAAAATTTCGAAAACTTCTATTCATTATATGAGGAGATTTCGAATGATGAATTGGTTTCAATCGCTTAAACTCAGGTATTATTAAATTAAATATGAAATTTTCAAAACTAGACTTATTGACCCTGTTGATAAGTCTTTTTCTTTTTTCGTCTTGTAAAGACTCCAGCAGCATAGGATTAGATATTAATCCGAATGATGCAGTTACCGGAACCCTTCTTGATACAGTAACGGTTACATCCAGAACAGTTAAAGATGATGTAGCTTCTACATATGCATCAATTCAGTCTTATCTTTCAAGATACCCATTAGGAGCTATGGACGATGCCGTTTTCGGAAAAACTACAGCCGGACTTGCGCTGGCAGTAAATCTACCGTCTTCTACTACCTACAGCTTTGGAAGTGTGATCCAGATTGACTCTGCAGTATTGGTTATGCCTTATAGCCTGGGAGCTGCTTCCGCTTACTATACAGCTTACCATGGCAGGGAATTCTACGGGGACAGTACTGCTGTTTACAGTTTCACCGTTAATCAGCTTACAGATAACCTTTCCACTCAGGATAAATGGTTAAGTAACAAAATCTATGCTGCAGGCGACCTGCTTGGCAGTTTCTCAGGAAAACTGAGTCCCAACACACCAGTAAAGGTTACTGATGTAGTTTCTGGAGCTGCAGACACCATATTGACAACAGTTCCGGAGATCAGGATTAAGCTGACGGCAGCCATGATTCAGAGTAAAATAGCCGCCCTGGACTCATTAAACCTAACCACCAATGAGAAATTCAATCAGGCATTTAAAGGGTTAAAAGTTGCGGCGACAGCCACCGGTACCGGAGGAATAGCTTTGCTTAATTTTACTACTGCAAATTCTAACCTGGAAATCTATTATAAAAAGAGAAATGCCACTACGAGTACAGTTACAGACACTGTAGTTGCAAAGTTTCCTATCGTTGCCACAACAAATGCGGTAGCTGCTAGTGTAACTCACGATTACACTAACACGCCAGTTGCCACGCAACTGAATACACCCGGGGAATATCAAACAACTTACCTGCAATCGATGAGTGGAGTAAGAACCAAGATTTCGTTCCCTTATATCAAAGATTTAGTGAATAAAATCGGATCCAAAATTGTCATTAGCAAGGCTGAACTTGTTATCGATCCAAGCGATGCAACCGATTCCATTCCTTTTAAAATACCACCCAGACTTGCCTTATACAGAACGGATATCGCGCAGCAGAGAGTGAATGTAGCGGATAATAATCCTTATAATGCTACAACAAACCCTTCAGGCGATTATCGCTCTTATACCACGCAGATTCCGTTTGGAGGATACTACGATTATACTGCAAAAAGCTACAAGTTTGTAATAACTAATTACATCCAGGATTTGATCGACGGAAAAGTCGAAGATTACGGAACCTACATAGGCACAACATCTGCAGATACGTTCAATCTTTATCCTTTTGCCAATACTGCAGGCAGAGTGGTAATAGGATCATTTAACAACACGGACAATAAAAAGATCAGGTTGAATATCTATTACGTAAAAACGAACACACAATAACAAAATAAACATATTAAAACAACAAAGGCTGCTTCGATCGAAGTGGCCTTTGTTGTTTTAAGCGCCCCCAATTTCTTGATGAAACAAGTTATTTGGGAACAACTAATCAACATTCTGCAAAACAGCACTCAAACGACACAGAACCCCCTTAAAACACATTTAAAGGGCATTTTCTGATTTTTTAAAAAATTAACAAATATGGCCTTTAAAGTATTGTAGGGGCAGGAAAACAGTAGGCTTGCAGTGGCTATGTCCAGTGTATATCCAGTGTATGGCCAGTATATACCCAGTATCTAACCAATTTGGACTGGCTAAATGCTGATGATAGTTAATCAGTAATCTGGTTAAAACCAAAGCAAGACCCAAGTTTTCTCCCTGTTATGATAAAAAAAAGAGGCTGTATCACTTAGTTGGTGATACAGCCTCTTTGCTGTTTATGTAAATTTTTTGTGTAATGCTTAAAATGGCAGGTCGCCAGAAACGCCATCAGCGTCATGGTATTCGGTCTCGCTTTTAGGCGTACTGGTAGCAGGTGTGTTTTCAAAATCACTTTTACGTCCAAGGATCGTGAAGTTCTCTGCTACAACTTCTGTAACGTATTTCTTTACCTTCTCTCTATCTTCAAAGGAGCGTGTACGTAATTTTCCTTCGATATAAACAAGTTTACCTTTTGACAAATATTTTGATGCGACTTCGGCTAGTCCTCTCCATAGCACAATATTATGCCATTCGGTTTGCTCCACACGCTTGCCGTCTTTGTTATATGTTTCTGATGTAGCTAAAGGGAAGCTGGCGACGGTTACACCACCATCCAAGTGACGAACTTCAGGATCCTTGCCTAAATGTCCTACTAAAATTACTTTGTTAATGCCTGACATGAATTTGGAGTTTACTATTTCTTGAAATAGTTGTTAATAAATTTGGTTAGAATTTTTGGTTGCGGCAGCTGGTCAAAATCCGTCCAATTGACCCACAGTGCTTCCGTGTTAATATTAAAGTTAATGATATAATTATCTAAAGCAAAAAACTGAACGTATATAATTTGGTGAGTTAGCAAATGTTTCATAGACATCAGTGGAAGTATGGTAACAGATGTACCAAATTTTTGTTTAACTTCATTTACAAAATCTTCACTTTTGAGACTTGCGGGCTCCATGGTTTCTACACTCGGAAAATCGTATAAATGCTGCCATATGTCCTCATGAATCCTTTTATTTACTAAAATCTCATCGTTGCGCTGACAAACAAAGTAATTCAAATACCTGGTTTTGACGGTTACTTTTTTAAGTTTAACCGGTAGCACAGGAATTAAGCTATTCATTCTAGCATAACAAGAAAGTTGCAGCGGACAAATTTCGCAAGCTGGTGATTTGGGCTTACACTGCAAGGCTCCAAATTCCATTATCGCCTGATTATAGACCGCCGGGTCTTCGGACAAAATTAAAGATTGTGCCAGTTCAGAAAACTGCTTTTTACCTAAAGTGCTATTGATTGGACTGTTGATTCCGAAGTATCTCGCGAGTACGCGAAACACATTTCCATCGAGAACAGCTTTTGACTCTCCAGAAGAAAAGGAGGATATGGCTGCCGCAGTATATTCTCCAACACCTTTCAGTTTTATTAGCTGATCATACTGGACCGGAAAGATTCCCTCATGAAAATCGAGAACATATCTGGCAGTATAAAGCATGTTCCGGCCACGCGAATAATAGCCCAGTCCCTGCCACAATTTTAGCACCTGTGTTTCTGTGGCAGCTGCAAAATCAGCTACCGTAGGATAAGCTTCAAGAAAACGATTAAAATACGGCAGACCTTGTTCTACCCTTGTCTGCTGCAATATAATCTCGGAGAGCCATATCACATAGGCGTCCTGGGTATCGCGCCATGGAAGACTTCTTTTGTTTACTAAATACCACCTGATGATCTCTTGTTGAAACGACATAACGCCAAAAATACATTCAAAAATGTGAGATCATCTAATAATTTATGAATTGAACAGCTCAAATTTTGCAATTGTGTTATCCACTGTTAACATTAGCATACATGCACAAAAAACGGCATTTACATAAAACTTGCAATTCCCTGATACTTCATTACATAAATATTTGATCTTTTATTTTCCTATCTCATTAAAAAGCAATACTTTTGCAACCCCAAATCACTTATAAATATTAAACACACAACAATTAATAAAAGAAAATATGACTAAGGCAGATATTATTTCAGAAATATCAACGAAAACAGGAATTGAGAAAGTAGATGTACAAGAAACCGTTGAGGCATTTTTCAAGGTCATCAAAAGTAGCATGATCGGTGGAGAGAATGTATACGTTAGAGGTTTTGGAAGTTTTGTTGTAAAGAAAAGAGCGCAGAAAACTGCGAGAAATATTTCTAAAAACACAGCAATCATCATTCCTGAGCATTTCGTTCCAAGTTTCAAACCGGCAAAAGTGTTTGTTGATAAAGTGAAAAACAATTCAAAAAAACTTAGCGTAGAAGCTTAATCTGCTGATGATGACTGCCACTCCCGTAACTAAACAAATCGTAATTATTCTAGCAGTAGTTGCACTTGGGTTTTTCTTATTTACAAGAGATATCAAGGGTTTAGTGAAACCGAAGCAGGAAACTACTGGTGTTCCAGCCAGTGGACAACTAACTTCGGCAGGTAGCACAATTAATCTGACAGAGGTTTCAACAGCCGCAAAAAACTCAATTAATACTAACATAGCAGCAGAAATCACTACATTAGAAGATGCCTACAAATCTGTATCTGAAGATGACAAGGTGAATGCGGCAAAGGTTTTAGCACAAAAATGGGATGATGTTGAGCAAACTGTTCCGAGCGCACTTTATCTGGAAATCATTGCCAATAAAGAGCGTAACCTGGATAGTTGGCTAGCAGCTGGCGGAAGGTTAATGAAAGCCTTTGATACAACTCAGGACAGCTTAATCTCTCCGGTATTATTGCAGAAAGCGAATACGGCATATACAAATGCTGTTGCATTGGATTCAGCCAATCTCGAGGCTAAAACTGGTTTGGGGATTACCATTGTGAATGGTATGGGAGCTCCAATGTCAGGAATAGCCATGTTACTGGATGTGGTTAAAAAAGATCCGAGCAATCTGAAAGCCAGCATGAGTTTAGGTACTTTCGCGATAAAATCAGGGCAGTTTGATAAAGCAATTACCAGGTTTAAAGGCATCATTGCCCAAAGGCCATCACCAGATGCTTATTTTTATCTGGCTACAGCTTATGAGAATCTGGGAGAAAACAAGGAAGCTGTAGATGCTTACCTTAACAGTAAAAAGTTAGCCGCAAACCCTACCCTATCAAATTTCATTGATAAAAAGGTGGCAGAGCTTAAAAACAAAAACTAATAAACAGATTTATAAAAATATTTAACACTTACAATTATGCCAAGCGGTAAAAAAAGAAAGAGACATAAAATGGCTACCCACAAACGTAAAAAACGTTTAAGAAAAAACAGACATAAGAAAAAATAGTATTTTTTCATGATCAACGATTGATAGATACCTCGATTTACTCTTGGTATCTATTGTTCGTTGATCTGTTTTTTTATATTCAGTCCATGTGTTTCATAGGAGGCTTCCGCCTCTTAAAATGTATAGCTTTTGGTAAAGGAATTAATTATCGATTCGTCTCCCACGGGAGTAACCATAGCTTTAATTGAAGACAAACAACTTGTAGAACTTCATAAGGAACACATCAACACCAACTATGCTGTTGGCGACATCTATTTAGGCCGCATTAAAAAAATTATGCCGGGGCTAAATGCTGCGTTTGTTGATGTAGGTTATGAGAAAGATGCTTTTTTGCATTATTTCGATCTTGGTCCGCAAGTTCAATCTTTATTGAAGCTGACAAAAATTAAGCGGAATGGCACTGTTAGCGGAACATTATTAGACAATTTGAAGCTTGAAGCCGATATCAACAAGGCTGGCAAAATATCTGAGGTTGTCTCCAAAAACATGCTTATACCTGTTCAAATAGCTAAAGAGCCTATTTCAACTAAAGGTCCGCGTTTAAGCTCTGATCTATCTATTGCAGGACGGTACATTGTACTGGTTCCTTTTTCTAATGTAATTTCAATATCCAAAAAAATTAAAAGCAATACCGAACGTAATCGTTTAAAAAAGATTATCGAAAGTATTAAGCCTAAAAATTTTGGTGTCATTATCAGAACCGTCTCTGAAGGCAAAGGTGTTGAAGAATTACAAAAGGATTTATTGGATTCTGTATCCAAATGGAGCAATTTTATTAAAAAACTGCCTGAGGCAGAACCTTCCAAACGCGTTTGGGGAGAGATGGACCGGACATCAACATTGATCCGTGACATTCTGAGTTCTGATTTCACAAATGTTTATGTGAATGACGCAGGCCTGTTCGAAGATATCCGTTCTTATGTACGTGAGATTTCTCCGGAAATGGAGAAGATTGTAAAATCTTACAAACATAAAGAGCCAATTTTTGAGCATTTCGGTATCGAAAAACAAATAAAAAATGGATTCGGTAAGACCGTAAATCTTGCCGGAGGCGCTTATCTTGTTGTAGAACACACAGAGGCACTTCATGTGATCGATGTGAATAGTGGTAACAGAACCGCTAACAAAGAGAACCAGGAAGAGAATGCTTTACAAGTAAACAAGGAAGCAGCGAAAGAAATTGCACGCCAGCTTAGGCTGCGTGATATGGGGGGGATTGTTGTAATCGATTTTATCGATATGCACAAGCCTGTTAACCGCAAAATGTTATTCGACTATCTGAGAGAACTTATGTTGCTGGATCGTGCTAAACACACCATTCTGCCACCAAGTAAATTCGGTCTGGTTCAGATCACGCGTCAAAGGGTCCGTCCTGAGATGAATATCGTAACCAGTGAAGTTTGTCCAATGTGCCATGGTACAGGAGAAATTAAAGCGAGTATTGTTCTTATGGACGATATTGAAAGTAACATGAATTACATATTGAGGGAGCAAAACGAGAAAAATATAACGCTTTGTGTTCACCCTTATATTGAAGCTTTTATCAAAAAAGGCATTTATTCATTGCAGTGGAAATGGTTCTTTAAATTCGGTCAGAAAATTAAAGTAAAATCAGTTCCATCTTACCTCTTAACAGAGTTTCATTTTATCTCGTCAAAAGACGAAGAGATAAAACTGTAAAGCGCCTGTTCAAAACATAATGACAAAGCCTGGCTAATTTTTTTAGCCAGGCTTTGTCATTTTAGGTCTCCTTGTGATTTTTTAATTTTAAATTCGTAACCTAAATACTTAACAAGTGGCTAAAACTAAATCAGCATATTTTTGTCAGAGCTGTGGCTATGAATCAGCCAAATGGCTCGGTAAATGTCCTTCCTGTAATTCATGGAACACATTTGTGGAAGAAGTTATAGAAAAAGCAGGAGCTAAAGTTCCGGCCTGGGAAACCTCGGGCACTACAAAACGTTCCAATAAACCGAATAAGGTATCAGATATCGTTTCCTCCACGGAGAAGAAAGTCTCTACGAGCGACCTGGAGCTGGACCGTGTCCTGGGAGGGGGACTTGTTGCGGGGTCTGTAATTTTAATTGGCGGTGAGCCCGGTATTGGAAAATCTACGTTGATGCTTCAGCTGGCGCTTAACGTTGCCGGGAAAAAGGTGTTGTATGTATCAGGCGAGGAAAGCGAGCAACAGATTAAGATGCGTGCCGAAAGAATTACCGGAACGCCAAAAGCCGATTGTTATATCCTCACAGAAACATCCACCCAAAATATATTCAAGCAGATAGAGATGCTGGAACCTGATATCATCATCGTGGATTCCATTCAAACGTTACACTCTGCGCATATAGATTCTACCCCGGGAAGTGTATCTCAGGTTAGGGAGTGTACAGCAGAACTGTTGCGCTTCGCTAAAGAAACTGATACCCCGGTCTTTCTGATTGGCCATATCACAAAAGACGGTGCTATTGCAGGGCCGAAAATACTGGAACATATGGTAGATACTGTTTTGCAGTTTGAAGGCGACAGACATCACGTATACAGAATACTGCGTTCTGTAAAAAACAGATTTGGAGCCGCAGCAGAGCTGGGGATTTATGCAATGCACAGCGGTGGATTAAGGCAAGTTTCCAATCCTTCAGAAATTTTGTTGTCACAGAGAGATGAAGAGCTGAGTGGAATTGCAATTTCGGCCACTTTAGAGGGCGCCAGACCAATGTTAATTGAAACGCAGGCATTGGTGAGCACCGCAGCGTATGGAACGCCTCAGCGGTCTGCAACGGGCTTCGACACCAAACGGATGAACATGTTGCTTGCTGTGCTGGAAAAACGTTGTGGATTTAGGCTCAGCACACGCGATGTGTTTCTTAACATTGCCGGCGGAATTAAAGTCGAAGACCCGGCGATAGACCTTGCCATTTTAGCGGCCATCATCTCCTCCCATGAGGATATTTTTATCTCTTCAAAAATCTGTTTTGCCGCCGAAGTTGGCCTCTCCGGTGAAATACGTGCAGTGAACAGAATAGAACAACGGATTTCAGAGGCAGACAAACTAGGTTTCGAGCGGATTTTTGTATCAAACTACAACCTGAAAGGACTTGTAAAAGAAAAGTTTAAAATTGAAATCACAGGGGTGAGCAAGATAGAAGATGTATTCTCCCTGTTATTTGGCTAAACAGTGCTTATTCCAGCTTATGTTTGGACCAGGGACCTTCCCTGATTAAACAAAGCATATCGTATTAAACAACAAAGCCCGGGATTTTACAACCCCGGGCTTTTTCTATAAGCTATTTACTAAACGTATTATTTAGATAAATACATCGATTTGTTTTTATACAACTGAATAAAGTATGGATCCTGAAGGTCTTTTATAAAGCGGATAGATTCACCAGTAGATTTCATTTCCGGGCCTAATTCTTTAGGAACCTCAGGGAATTTATCATAAGAGAATACTGGTTCTTTAATCGCATATCCCTCAAGCTTACGTTCAATGGTAAAGTCTTTCAGTTTATTTACACCTAACATTACTCTGGCAGCAATATTAATGTAAGGAACATCGTAAGCCTTAGCGATAAACGGAACTGTTCTGGAAGCCCTTGGATTAGCCTCAATTACATATACTTTTTCGTCTTTCACGGCAAACTGGATGTTTAATAATCCAATTACGTTTAAAGCTCTCGCAATCTTTTTAGAATAAGTCTCCATGTCATCCATAACCTTTTGTGAAAGGCCGTATGGAGGCAATACTGCAAATGAGTCTCCAGAGTGAATACCTGCCGGCTCAATGTGTTCCATGAGACCAACAATATGTACGTCTTCGCCATCACAGATGGAATCCGATTCAGTTTCTTCGGCCCTGTCCAGGAAATGGTCAATCAGTACCCTGTTACCTGGTAGATCACCCAATAATTTGACTACTGCTTTTTCAAGATCTTCATCATTGATAACAATACTCATACCTTGTCCACCCAGTACATAACTAGGGCGAACCAATACAGGATAGCCAACTTCATGTGCTACAAGGATAGCTTCTTCAGCATTTTCGGCAACACCGTATTTAGGATAAGGAATATCTAATTCTTTAAGCAGATCAGAGAAACGTCCGCGGTCCTCAGCAGTGTCCATGTCGTTAAACGCAGTACCAATGATCTTGATGCCATGCTGATGAAGTTTTTCTGCCATTTTAAGTGCAGTCTGACCACCTAATTGAACGATTACACCTACTGGGTTTTCTAATTCAATAATTTCGCGCACATGCTCCCAGAATACCGGCTCAAAGTATAACTTATCAGCCATGTTGAAATCTGTAGAAACAGTCTCCGGATTACAGTTGACCATGATTGCTTCGAAACCATTTTCTTTAGCGGCAAGTAAACCATGCACACATGAATAATCGAATTCAATACCCTGACCAATACGGTTAGGTCCCGAACCCAAAACAATAACTTTCTTTCTGTCCGAAGGAACTGACTCGTTCTCTTCTTCAAAAGTAGAATAGTAATATGGTGTTTTGGCAGAGAACTCAGCAGCGCAGGTATCTACCATTTTATAAACACGTCTGATTCCTAATGATTTTCTACGGTCATAAACTTCATCCTCAGTTACGTTTCCTAGTAAATAAGAAATTTGCACATCCGAGAAACCTTTCTGCTTCAGTGTGAAGAAGAAATCTTTAGGGATATTATTCAACGAATAACGTTTCAACTCTGTTTCCAGGTTTACCAATTCCTGAATTTGTGATAAGAACCACTTATCAATTCTGGTAACCTTACGGATAGATTCCAGCGGCACACCCATCGAAAGCGCATCTTTGATCAGGAACAAACGGTTCCAGCTGGCATGCTCCAGACCATGCATAATTTCGTCGATGTTACGGTTATGTCTGCCGTCAGCACCTAATCCGGCGCGACCTACTTCTAAACTCTGACAAGCTTTTTGCAATGCCTCGATAAAAGTACGTCCGATAGCCATTACTTCTCCTACAGATTTCATCTGAAGGCCAAGTTGCATATTGGCACCTTTGAATTTGTCAAAATTCCATCTTGGAACTTTAACAATTACATAGTCCAGCGTAGGCTCAAAGTAAGCAGACGTTGTTTTAGTAATTTGATTTTCTATTTCATCAAGGTTATAACCGATGGCTAATTTTGAAGCTATCTTGGCAATCGGGTAACCTGTAGCTTTACTTGCTAATGCAGATGAACGTGACACCCTGGGGTTGATTTCAATAGCGATGATATCGTCGTTATCCGGGTTAACCGAAAACTGAACGTTACATCCGCCGGCAAAATTACCAATGGCACGCATCATTTTAATCGCCTGGTTACGCATATCCTGGTAACATCTATCAGATAGAGTCATTGCCGGAGCAACAGTGATAGAGTCGCCTGTATGAATTCCCATTGGGTCAAAATTCTCAATAGAGCAAATGATAATTACGTTATCATTACTATCTCTCAACAATTCCAATTCGTATTCTTTCCAGCCCAGAACAGCTTTTTCTACTAAAACTTCATGTGTTGGAGAAGCTTCTAAACCACGTTTAAGGGCAGCGTCGAACTCTTCTTTTTTGTGGACAAATCCGCCACCAGATCCTCCAAGCGTGTAGGAAGGACGAATAACCAATGGATAACCGATTTCTTGTGCAGCCTCTTTACCTTCTAAAAATGAATTTGCAATTTTAGATGGCGCAACACCCACACCTATATCTACCATTAACTGGCGGAAGGCTTCTCTATTTTCAGTTTTCTCAATTGCTGCAACGTCTACACCAATGATCCTAACACCATACTTTTCCCAAATTCCGCGCTCTTCTGCTTCAACACAAAGATTCAAAGCTGTCTGGCCACCCATTGTTGGCAATACAGCGTCTATCTTCCGTTCTGTCAGAATTTCCTCAAGAGACTGGATATTCAACGGTCTGAGGTAAACATGGTCAGCAATTACCTTATCTGTCATAATAGTAGCCGGATTGGAGTTTATAATAGAAACTTCAATTCCTTCTTCTTTTAAGGATAATGCAGCTTGGGATCCTGAGTAATCAAACTCACAGGCTTGGCCAATAATAATAGGTCCGGATCCGATAATCAATACTGAACGTATGGAGGTGTCTTTAGGCATAAGGCTTTAAAAAAGTCTAAAGTATTTTAAGTAAAAAATGTTGGTCATGTAAGACCTGATAGCCCGCGAGAATTTCTATTGCTATGAAAAGAATCCCGACTGTTCTGTCGGGATGCAAAGTTACAGTTTTAGGTGATAAAACTTAAGATTATTTTAAAAAGAGAAAAATAAGAATTGATCATCCAGAACTGCATCGTTTAAGCCGGGAATACAGGATCTAAACCTACTGCTCTTGGAACAACTTTTGTAAGAAAAAAGGCGGCAATATTAACGCCATTTAAAGAACACACAACAATGAAAAATCTAACACTTACCGCAGTTGCAGCTATATTTTTGATTAGCGGCTGTGGAACCGTACAGTCAATTATCAAATCCAGTTTCCCTTATACATCAACCCTTGTGGTGCCGGCATCTTCAAAAAGCGGCACTGTTCTTTCTGTTACCAGTAGTGCCAGCAGCTTTGACGAGGTGTTTGGCAATGAGAGTGGCAACAGCTACGTAAAAGATGTCAGGATTGCAGCTGCCAGATTGGTAGCCTCTGATCCGCGGGACCAAAGTATGGGTATCTTTAAATCCGTAAAAGTCTTTATTTCAAACGGCAATAGTGGGGAAGTCATGGTAGCGTCACGAAATGATGTTTCAACAAATATCGGTTCGTCGCTGGTACTAGATATAGACAATTCACGTTTTGTAGATAACTACATTAAAGGTAGCAGCCTGAAAATACGGATGGAATATGTATTGAAGGAGACCTTGGCAAAAGACGTAAGTGTTAGAACTTCCTTGAGTTTTAGTTCTTCGCCAAATAACCAAAAATAAAAGCATCCTCTCCAATTCATTGCGAGAGGGTATTCTTCATAAATAGTTTGTTTGGTTTATTATCCGGTAGGGGCGTTCATCCCTGCCGGATTTTTTTATAAAACCCCTGGAGGCCCTCAATTCAATCAGTTTCTTGTTTGCTTAAAATTGAGAAATTGGTTTCAATTTGTTGAATACCTGACACCGCTTTATTCTCTGGGAAATACCCTTCACAATTACTTACTATAACTACCTTTGGAACATGACGGAAATGGCATCTGCAGATTTAACAAGCACCCTGGAATCATTCATCGGTTCTGGCTGGTTAGAATGGACGGGTGTTTTTACGGGCATTCTTTGCGTTTGGTTAGCCGCCAAAAATAATATCCTCAATTGGCCGGTGGCGATTGTAAATGTATCGATATATGGGCTGATATTTTTTGACTCCAAACTCTACTCTGATATGGGTCTGCAAATCTGCTTTATTCTTATCAATGGGTACGGTTGGTATTATTGGTCAAAAAGAAAAGATAAGACGCAGCAGCCTGCACCAGTAATAAATATCAGCAAGTCTGAAATTATTATCTCCTTAATTTCTATCCTGCTTTTAACCACTGTATCTGGATTTTTCCTTCACCAGCATACACAGGCTGCCTATCCATATATTGATAGTTTTTGCACGGCCTGCAGTTTAGTTGCTCAGGCGCTGCTAGCCAGAAGAGTTATTCAAAACTGGTTGATATGGATAGCGGTAGACTTTATATACGTTGCCGTTTATATATCAAGAGACCTGAAACCAACTGCACTAATGTATTGCATTTACATCTACATCGCCTGGATGGGGTACCGGGAATGGAAAAAAACCTATATTGAACAGACATGATCAAGAAAATTGCTATTGTTGGTCCGGAAAGTACCGGAAAATCTACGCTTACAAAATTACTCTCGAAACATTACCATACGCTTTGGGTGCCAGAATTTGCACGATACTACTGTCAGGCACTGACCGCTCCATGCACACTTCAGGATGAGACAAATATGTATCACGGACAAGTGGCACTTGAGGAATCGGTACTGTCAATGGCAGAAAAAGACTTTGTATTTTGTGATACTACCTTCCTGACTGTAAAAATCTGGAGCGACGAAATGCTGGGGGAGACGCCACAGGTAGTGCTTGATGCCTTAACAGAGCGAAAGTATGACCTGTATTTACTGCTTGATATCGACCTGCCCTGGGAAGAAGACCCACTGCGCGATTTTCCAAACCAGCGCGAGTATTTTATGGACGTCTGGCACAAGGAACTAAAAGCGCTGGATGCAAACTATGTGGTAATTGGCGGGATCGAAGACCGGTTTCAAAATGCCGTAAATGCAATCGATTTGTTCTTAGACACCCAACTCTAAAGCGTAGATACCCTTAATTGCTAGTCTTAAATTAATTCATTACCTTTGTTATCATCAAAAGGGGTGCCTTGTTTTGTAAAAAACACAAAGACAGGCTGAGAATATACCCATTATTTGACAGCAGGATCAATTCTGTTTCTCAAATATGCACCTGATCCGGATAATGCCGGCGGAGGGAGAGGTTTATGTTTAGTTATGCTGTATTTACCCCTATGTACAGCAGGTTTTACAACAAATGCAATCAAAAAATTGAAAAAATTACTGATCACGGCAATTGCTGTGTTGCTTCTGCCTGTTTTATCCAAGGCTCAATTCACTATTTCAGGAACAATCTCTGAGAAAACCAACCGTACAATTTTGCCCGGCGCCAGTATTCAGCTTAAGGAACTTCGTCGGACTGTAAGCAGCGATAGCCGAGGACACTATCAACTGGATGAAATCAAAGCCGGGAAATATACATTAGTAGTAAGTTTTGTGGGTTATGAAGTTCAGCAAAAAGTTATTGACATGAAGGGAAATGAAACGGTGGACCTGGAGTTGGTGCAATCTGCTTTCCTGGCGGATGAGGTAATCGTAATGGCAACGAGGGCAACCGAAAAATCGGCTACTACTTACAAAAACGTAAGTAAATCGGAAATTGCAGCAAATAATTTTGGCCAGGATTTACCTTTTATTATCAATAATACGCCGGGCGTAGTTGTAACTTCTGATGCAGGAGCCGGTGTTGGCTATACTGGCATTCGAATCCGGGGAAGTGATGCCAGCCGCGTGAATGTAACGGTGAACGGCATCCCGATGAACGATTCAGAAAGTCAGGGCACATTTTGGGTGAATATGCCCGATTTTGCTTCATCAGTAGATAACATTCAGATTCAGCGCGGTGTGGGAACATCCACCAATGGAGCGGGTGCCTTCGGCGGTAGTTTAAACATTCAGACTTCTGCCCCTGAGTTAAGCCCATACGCCGAAGTAAACACGACCTATGGCTCTTTCAATACACTAAAAAATACTGTAAAACTGGGAACAGGAATGATTGACAATAAGTTCAGCTTCGATGGTCGTTTATCGCGTATCCAATCTGATGGCTTTATAGACAGGGGCGCGTCATTGCTAAAATCTTATTTTCTCTCGGCTGCGTACCATGGAAAAACAGATTTGCTGCGCTTAAATGTATTCTCAGGGACGGAAAAAACCTACCAGTCCTGGAACGGTATTCCGGAATCCAGGCTTAAAGGTGATGTTCAGGGGATGAACGACTACATCGACAGAAATGGACTCAATGCAGTTGATGCCGCAAACTTGCTCAATTCGGATAGCCGAACATACAATTCATTTTTATATAAAGATCAGAATGATAATTATCAACAAGATCATTATCAGCTGTTATATGCCAAACAAATCAGTAGTAAACTATCTTTTAATGGCGCTTTGCATTACACTTATGGGAGGGGATATTATGAGGAATTCAAAAATGATCAGAGTTATGCAAACTATGGCCTCTCCACACCTATCATCAACGGGGATTCTGTTAAAACAACCGACCTTGTAAGAAGAAGATGGCTTAATAATGATTTTTACGGACTTACCTACTCCTTCGATTATAAGGCGGCATCCAATTTAAACCTAACTGTTGGCGGAGCCTACAACGAATACAGGGGAAGACATTTTGGACAGGTTATCTGGTCTCAGGTATCCTCAAATCTAAACAACTCCGATCATTACTATGATGGAGATGGCAATAAAAATGATTTCAATGTTTTTGCCAAGCTGGCTTACAATCCGATAGAGAAGCTGAGCCTTTTTGCAGACCTGCAGTATCGGAATGTTAAATATGATATCACTGGTTTTGATAACAATTTGATACCCTTAAATATTCATGATAATTTAGGCTTTTTTAATCCGAAAGTTGGTCTTACGTATTTTGTAAATCCAAAGAGTAATATTTACGCCTCCATGAGCCTTGCCAATAAAGAAGGTAACCGGGATGATTATGTAAACGCAAACCAAGGCACACTTCCTCAATCTGAGCGACTATATGATGCTGAGGCAGGATACCGGATCAAGGGCGCTGGATTCAGTGCGGGTGTAAATGCTTATGGAATGTTTTACAAAGACCAATTAGTAGTGACGGGCAAGCTAAGTGATGTAGGTGCCAGCATTCGCCAGAATGTACCAAAAAGTTACAGAGCAGGGATTGAGTTTGATGGTTCATATACTATAAGCAGTCATTTCCTCATCAACGCTAATGCAGCGTTCAGCAGGAATAAGATTAAAAACTTTACAGAATATGTCTACAATTACGACACAGAAGCAGAGGATGTGAATACCTATTCTGACGTTGATATTTCTTATTCTCCTAATACTGTGGTTTTCGGGGAACTCGTTTATAAACCGATAGCCGGTTTCGCTATCGCTCTGCAGAGTAAATATGTAGGAAAACAATACCTTGATAATACGGGAAGTGAAAGCAGAAAGTTAAATGGCTACTGGGTTAATAGTGCACGTCTGGGTTACGATTTTAGCTTTAAGGGAGTAAAAAATATGAATATCGGACTGCTGGCCAATAATATTTTCAACAAAAAATATGAAAGCAACGGTTACACCTACGGATATATCAGTGGTGGAAACAGGGTTGACGAGAATTTTTATTTCCCTCAAGCCGGACCTAACCTGTTGCTTTCATTGAATGTCAGGTTCTAATTCTAAGAGACATTGGCTGCAAAGACCATCTGTGTAAGATGAAAAACCCGGATCTACCATCCGGGTTTTTTATTTTATTCTTCTAACCATCGAGAAGCACTTAACTTTATTGTTTTAACATCTAAAAGCGAAAGCATGAAGAAATTTATAGAGAAGCTACAATTTATCACACATGACCTGGATAGTCTCAGCCATATAGAACAAGCCCAGCTTGCATGTGAGGCCGGAGCCAAATGGATTCAATACCGCTGTTTAACCAAAAACGACGAGTCTCTTTTATCAGATATCAACGCCATTGCAGAAATTTGTGACGACTGGGGGGCCACGTTGATCGTAACGGACCACATTCACCTTAACCGAAAAGCAGATATTCAAGGCTTTCATATGGAGGATATGGACGCCGATTTTATTGCCTTGCGTAAAACCCTGGGAGAGGATATTACTATTGGCGGCTCTGCAAATACCTTGGCTGGTTTGATTCGCATTGCAGCAGAAGGGGCAGATTATGCCGGCTATGGCCCATTCAGCACAACAACAACCAAACCTAATCAACTTCCGTTATTGGGAGTAAAGGGCTACGAAAGCCTTGTATCGGCAATGCACGCAAAGAAAATTGATTTGCCTGTACTGGCCGTTGGCGGTGTAACCATCAACGATGTGGATTCGTTAATGGCAACAGGAATATTTGGGATAGCGGCATCATCTGCTATTAATCAATCAGACGAAATGCGAATCGCTTATCAGGATTTTTATGATAAAATAATGTAGCGGGAATATTATAATCAGATGAGATTTTATATTGATCTATAAACTATTTTTGCCAAAACCTTAATCTCTTGGATAGCCCCAAAATCATTGACAAACAAGACCCTTACGCGGCACTACGCTACAGGGAGTTCAGATCATACTTAGGTATGCGATTCTTTTTTACGTTCGCTTACCAAATGCAGGCAGTAATTATTGGCTTTCATATTTATCACCTTACAAAAGACCCCTTGGCATTAGGCCTGATAGGACTTTGCGAAGCCATTCCGGCCATCTGTATCGCCTTATATGGCGGATATGTTGCCGATAAATCTGAAAAAAGAGGCTTGTTGCTAAAAATATTTCTTGGCGTATTCATGTGTTCACTGGTGATGCTGGTAGCTACTTCACAACAGATGCATGCCTATGTTCCGGTGAGTTACATCATTCCGATCATGTACACTATGGTATTTGGCATTGGCATTGCCCGCGGCTTTTTCGGTCCGGCTACATTTTCGCTGATGGCTGAAATTATTCCTAAGGAACTTTATCCTAACTCTACCACCTGGAATAGTTCTTCTTATATGAGCGCGTCAATTCTCGGTCCCGCAGCAGGGGGACTGGTATATGGTTTTTTCGGCATCACGGTCACTTATATTGTCATCATTATTTTCATTTTTATTTCTCTGGTCTGCATTTTCTTCCTGAAAAAGCATGAGCCGAGGTTTATTCCAAAGGAAAGTATCATGAAGAGCCTAACCGAAGGTGTACAGTTTGTGTTTAAAAGTAAGATGATGCTGGGAGCGATGAGTCTCGACCTTTTCTCTGTATTTTTTGGAGGGGCCGTAGCTTTACTGCCAGTATTTGCCAATGACATCTTAAAAGTTGGTTCTGAAGGCTTAGGATTTATGCGTGCCGCAGCCTCCGGCGGCGCGGTGTTAACCATGCTGGTTATGACTCGCTTTTCGCCAATGGGCAAGCCATGGAGAAACCTGCTGATTGCCGTTGTGGGATTCGGAACAAGCATTGTCTGCTACGGACTGTCAAAAAACTTCTATTTAACGCTGGTGTTTCTATTTCTGGAAGGTTCCTTTGATAGTATCAGCGTGATCATCAGGTCAACAATTATGCAGTTGCTCACACCAGACCATATGCGTGGCCGGGTATCTGCAGTTAACAGTATGTTTATAGGGTCTTCGAACGAAATCGGGGCATTTGAATCCGGACTCACCGCAAAACTCATGAGAACCGTTCCGGCAGTTGTATTTGGAGGTACGATGACATTGCTGGTTGCGGGCATTACCTACAGCAAAACTAAAAGTTTACTCGGGTTAAGTTTACAGGAAATCAACGACAAAGACGTTTAACAAGGGTCAGGAACAATAGCTTTAATTTTGAATCGACACTATAGGCCATCCTTTTTGCCATACCAGTTGTTCGATTCTTAATTTTGGAATCCCTTTGTCCTTTGCATCATAACCGTGAAAGATCAAATAATCAGCTCCGTCAACAGCCGCCACCGCATTATGGCCAACACCGTACCAATCAGAATTTCCCTGAAGTAATAAGGTGCCTCCTCCATGTGCCATTTCTTGACCGTTGCGGTCAACATAAGGTCCCTGAATAGACTTTGAACGGCCAACTATAATTTTATAGGTACTTTTCTCCCCTTTACAACAGTAATCTGTTGAGGCGAACAGATAATAGAATTTTCCTTTCTTAAATAAAAATGGTGCTTCGATTGCATTCCCTCCGGCATCAGCCGGATTTCCCTCTATAGCGGGCGGATTGACTGATCCAGGGGTTGTTTTACGACTAGCAATAGTGGGCATCTGATCAGTGTTTTGTGCCAAATGCAGCAAATCAGGATCCAGTTGCACCAGTTTAATTCCATCCCAGAAAGAGCCAAAAACCATCCATGGTGTTCCCTTTTGGTCTTTGGTCACATTGGGATCAATTGCATTCCAGTTTGTTTTTCCGGGGACAGACTGAATCAGTTTTCCATGGTCTATCCATTTAAAGTCTGGCGACTGTGCATTTAAGGTTTTGTTGGTAGCAACACCTATGGCTGATGTATTTTTCCCGAAGGCCGACACAGAATAATACAGGTAATAGACTCCATCCTCAAAATAAATATCAGGTGCCCAGATATGTCCCTTGAAACCTGGGATAGCATTCAAGGCCCATATAGGGGCAGCGTCAAATACAGGTGCTTCTTTTTTCCAGGACTGCATGTCTTTTGAACTCCATACTGCAATTCCATTACCTGTAGCAAACAAATAGTAAGTATCCCCTTCTTTGATCATCACCGGATCGTGAACCGAGATACCAGTTTTGTATTCCTGAGCACCGACATCCATAGTCAGAATTATCAGGAGTATGACTATCCACTTTTTCATTATAAGTTTTATAAAATTTAAGCCTGCAGGATATCCAGCATTTGATCTGGAAGCGCAGCAGCATTTTGATTATTTCATTGCAATCCGAATCACATTAAACGAATAGGGCTGCATTTGTAACTTGATACGGTTATTTTTTACATTGATTTTCCCTTCTTTAGGCTCCACATTAACTGCATTGTCAAAAGAATTCACAGCATCCAGATGTGAGTTTTGCAGTATGGTCAGCTTGCCTTTTCCAAGCTTACTCTTTCCTGCAACCTGTATATCTCTCAAGCCTGCAGATGCCGAGGCATTGATTACTTTTATAATAATTTCCTTTGATTTTTTGTCAATTACCGCTGAGGCATACAGACTATCCTGGCCCGCTACTATCTTATTATCGCTCAAGATGCTCACCACGTCGGTTCCTTTATTCAAAGAATAAAGTTTCTGCACGTAATAGTTCGGAGTACCGTAAACATGCAGGTTATCTACCCAGATCATATCAGGCGTCCATTGCCAGCCTTCAGCGTGGGCAAACAATGGTGCGTAAGAGGCCATATGAACTACCTCAGCATTCCTTTCTAAGCCAGTTAGAAACGCTGCTTCAGCAATCGCACATTTCCAGTTATTTTTGTTTGTTGGTTTGGCGATACCTGTGCTCTGCGCAGCATACTCCCCGGCAAATACTTTAGACCCATTCCGATCATAGTTATCATATCGTGTAGCATTGCTCAAAAACCATTCTGGCGCACGATAGTAATGTTCATCGATGATGTCGGCTTTCATTTTTCTTAGAGAAGTGTTCAGCAGATCAAATCTTTCCCCATTGGGATCTGTCCCGGAACTATTGATGAGTTTGATTTCCGGGTATTTACTTTTCAGTTCTTTTGTAAATATAGCCAGTCGCTCAAGGTACTGCGGACCCCAGTTTTCATTCCCAATGCCCATCATTTTGAGATTAAATGGCTTCGGGTGACCCATATCGGCCCTCACTTTGCCCCAGGTAGTGTTGATATCACCATTGGCAAATTCGATAAGATCAAGTGCGTCTTGTATGTAGGGCTCCAGTTCATCCAAAGGCACAAGTTCTGCGGTATTGAACTGGCACGACATGCCACAATTCAGGATAGGCAATGGCTCTGCCCCAATATCTTCGGAAAGCTGAAAGTATTCATAAAAACCAAGACCGAAGGTCTGATAATAGTCTGGCGCTGGCCGATGGGCAAATTCAGAATTCCACCTGTTCACAATGAGCTTACGGTCTTCAATTGCTCCGATAGTTTTTTTCCATTGATAGCGGGTTGAGAGGTCATGCCCTTCCACAATGCATCCTCCCGGAAAGCGGATAAAGCCTGGCTTCATATCTGCCAGCAATTGAACCATATCTCCCCGTAATCCGCCTTTTCGATTTTTCCAGGTATCTCCGGGAAACAAGGATATCATATCGAGGTCTATGTGCCCTTCCCCCTCAAACCAAAGATTAAACTTTGCTTTTTCGACCGTTGCGTTTGCGGTAAAACTGATGGATTGTTTTTGCCACTGCATGCCAGTAGCAGAGGGGCTCATTACGGCAGACCCTAAAACCTTTCCGGTTGTATCGGTCAACTCTGCATGGATTTTTACTCCCGGTGCTGATTGTCGGTATAACACGGAGAAATCATAAGACAGTCCCTTTTTAACGCCAATTCCTTTGAAGCCCTCATTGGTGAGGCTTAGATCGCCCTTATCTGCCCCCCGCGACGTTACGCGAATGAATCGTGGATTATTGGAATTTTTTTCTTGTCTGTTTAGAACCAAAATATCTCCTTCAGCCAGTTTATTGCCCTTTACCGTCCAGCCCATCAAGGGTTTATAAAATTCAAAAGACCTGTTTTTTATGAGTTCGGCATAGATACCTCCATCAGCTCCCATATTGATATCTTCAAAAAACACCCCCCACATTTCGGGTTGCACCTGAGCGATTACCTTTTCAGGATCCACTACGATCGTCTTACTACTTTGCGCCATTACATTCAGCAGTGTGAAAGAGGCTATTGCTGTAATCAAATATTTATTTAACATGTGCGTCTTTTGTTTTTAAACCTTTGGTAGTCATATTATTCCTTTTCATCACTATTAATTCAACTCCAGTACTACCAGTGAAAACGGCGGCAGCTTGATTTTAAGTTTTCCATTGTTTATAACTGCTCCTTTAAAGGCAGAAGGCTTAACCAGCTCCGGCTGATCAAAAGTATTATGGTCGTCCGCTTTGGCAGACGTCAAGATTCTCCCTTTGACCGATTTATATTTTTCCCCCGTCAATAAGATCTCTACCTCCTGGCTTTTGTTTTTATGAATATTAACAACAGAAATATGTGTCAGTCCTTTTGTGTTTTTGGAAGCCGACACAGATACTGCAGGAAGCTTTTCCTGGCCGAAAACATAATCATCAGTTTTAACTTCTACAGGGATGAGCGTAGCGTCCATATGCACCTTGTACATTTCCATCACATGATAAGTGGGCGAAAGCAGCATTTTTTCTTTGTCTGTAAGAATAACCGCTTGCAGAACATTAACACATTGAGCAAGATTGGCAATTTTAACACGATCGCTATGGTTGTTAAAGATGTTCAATGTAGCGCCTGCAATCATCGCATCGCGCATGGTATTTTGTTGGTATAGGAATCCGGGATTAGTGCCATTCTCCACGTCAAACCAGCCTCCCCATTCATCGACTACCAAAGCAACCTTTTTCTTCGGATCATATTTATCCATGATGGCCGTATGTTTGGTGATGAGTTCATCCATACGTAAAGCCGTTTTCATAGTTTCAAAGTACTGCTGCTCAGTAAATCCGGTTGCGGGGCCTTTCTTTTCCCAGCTAGGAAATGAATAATGGTGCAGCGCGATACCGTCCATCATGTTGATTGGAATACCTTTCATTAGTGTCTCCGTCCAGTGGTAATCGGCAACATTGGCACCGGATGCGATTTTAAACAGATCCTTACCTTCCATAAAAGTAGAATACCTGCGGTACTCACCAACATAGTATTCAGGAGTCATGTTTCCTCCGCAGCCCCAGGCCTCGTTGCCTACACCCCAGAATTTAACATTCCAGGGTTTTTCCTGTCCGTTTTTTACACGCAAATCAGACATTGGGCTTTTGCCCTCAAAATTAACATACTGAACCCAATCAGCTAATTCCTGCACAGTTCCACTGCCTGTATTTCCGGCGAGGTAAGGTTCAGTGCCTAACAATTTACACATGTTCAAAAAATCATGAGTACCAAAACTATTGTCCTCAGTAACTCCGCCCCACATGGTGTTGACAATAGAAGGGCGACTTTCTTTTGGCCCTACACCATCCTTCCAATGGTATCGGTCAGCAAAACATCCCCCTGGCCATCTAAGGTTCGGGATATCAAGCTTCTTCAATGCAGCGATAATATCGTTTCGTACACCTGCAGTGTTGGGAATAGAAGAACTATCTCCAACATAAAAGCCATCATATATGCATCGCCCCAGATGTTCTGCAAAGTGACCGTAAATATGTTTACTAATCAGTCCTGAAGGATGATCCGCCTGAAGGGTCACGGTAGTTTGAGCGTAGAGCCCGCTGCAGCTAACAAAGATTAATAATGAGCAGCAGCAGGTACGAATAAAAGATTTCTTGAACATAATAAAGGTTTTAGGAATATTTCTTTGATCCAGCCTGCCAGTTAAATATAGGCAGGCTGTTTCATTAGTTTGCGGGATTTCTTAATAAATTAGGATTAATATTTAGTTCTGATAATGGAATAGGAAGATATTCCTTCCCCGGGATCCATGTATTAAAATCAGGGTCATGCGACTTCAACTCCGCGAGTTTTGCAGCATCATACAACCATCCCCACCTAATGATATCATTGATCCGGATAGATTCAATAGAAAACTCGAGCGCACGCTCATGTGCAATCTGATCTCTCATCTGCTGCTGACTCATTCCAGGTTTTACAATAGCGAGGTCAGGGAGTTTGGCCCTGGTTCTAACCTGCTGGATATAACTGTAGGCTTGTGTTGTTTGCTGGCCCTCATTGAGTGCTTCGGCATACATTAGCAACACGTCGGCGTAACGAAGTACACGGTAATTGATCCCCGAGTTTTCCTGGTCGTCATTTCCTGCCCAGTTCAAGCCGTCATGCGTATATTTTCGCGGGTAAATCATGTTTTCTGCAAAGGGCCAGGCGCCCCCGTAAACAGTGGTAGAGTTATCTGCCGATTCGTAGGAGGCAATTGTTGCAAGCAAGCGCGGATCGCTTTTTCCATCTACTGTTTTCTCCGTTTTAAATTCATTATAAATCCATCGGGTAGGAAGAAAATCTGAATAACCGTGTCCGTCCATCGCATAAGTTCTCCCAGTTGAGCTTACCTGTTTCCAATTGGCATTTGGTTCACCGCCGTAATTCATGATCGTTCCTCCAACTGCATCAGGCTGTCCAAACTGGATTTCAAACAACGATTCGGCATTATTCTCATTGATTTCCTTGAAATTATCTCTGTAATCTGCTACCAAAGCGTACTTCCCGGCTTGTGCGCCATTAATAAGTTCATTAAACTCGGCAGCAGCGTCTGACCATAGTTTTCTGTAGAGATAAGCCTTGCCGAGCATACCTGTTGCCGCGCCTTTTGTGGCACGCCCAATTTGCGCTCCGTCTGGACCAGCAAGCCCAGAATAGCTAACGGGCAGTGATTCTTTGGCAGCTTTAAAGTCGTCAAATATCTGCTTCCATAATACTTCTTCTGTAGCTGTTGGCGTATTGTATTTTGTTTTATCAACCGGTAGTTCCAGCGGAACCGGGATTACTTTATAAGTATTGGCAAGATTAAACAATGCCAGTCCGCGTAAGAAATGTGCCTGTCCCAGTATTCTTTTTTTCTGATCCTCATCCATAGTAATGCCAGGCACATTTACAATTACCTGATTTGCACGCCATACTACCTGGTAATGGGTAGCCCAGATCCATTGTACCGGTCCTGAGTTCGACGGTATAGAAAATGTTCCGGTTTGTACCAGGTCTCCCCAGGGACTATCTCCGGTAAAGTCATCTCCGCGCACATCGGTCAGTGCGGGAAACATCCTCATGTAAGTACCATCCTGAATCAAACTATTATAGATTGCATTTACGCCCAGGTGTGCATCGTCAGCAGTTTTCCAGTACAGTTCAATTGATTTCGAATTGGGATTTTGTATATCGAGCTGTTTCTCACAACCTGTAATCAACAGGCCTAAAAACAGGAAGTATAATAAATTTTTCATAAGATCTATGTTTAAAATCTGGCTTGTAAACCTACCATTAGCGTTCTTGGTGTTGGGAAAGATCCCGGATCAAAACCCGGTTCAAAAGGCCTTGTCTGTGCAAAATCAGGGTTATATCCCTTGTAGTACTGAAACGTATATAAGTTCTGTGCGGTAGCGTAAACCCTCACATTCTGAATCCATTTAGCACTTAATTTTGGAATAGTGTAACCCAAAGAAATTGTATTGATCCGCAGGTAATCACCTTTCTGGAGCCAGCCTTCTCTGTCAGAATCGATTCCATTCTGGTTTGGGTCGTTCGCTGCCAAACGCGGATATTCATTGTTGGGATTTGATGGGGTCCATCGATTTAAAGCATCCTCATGATAATTGATATAATCTGTAGTATGCATTAGTGAACGGTATAATGCTCCATTGATCAAATTCCCTCCGGCACCCGACATAAATAATGTAAAATCAAAGCCTTTATAACCTGCAGTGAAGTTTAGACCATAGTATACTTTTGGTAAGGAGCTCCCGATATCTGTACGGTCAAGGTCGTTAATAACGCCATCCGGCACGCCATTAGGGCCGCTGATATCTTTAAATTTTAAATCTCCTGGTGCAGTCAGTGCATTTTGAAAAGCATGATTTTGGATTTCTTCCTGACTCTGGAAAATACCTTCCACTACGCGACCGTAATGACGACCGATTTCATTCCCTACCGTATTGATAAAACCGCCAACAATTCTGGAGGTTTCACCATCCGTTAGTTTCAATAAGGTATTATTAACAGTGCTTAAATTGGCGGAGATGTTATAAGTAAAAGGATGTTTGTTGTTGTGGTAGCCTATATTGATTTCTATACCTGTATTCCTGATACTCGCTGCATTTGTTATTGGCGCAGTATCTATCGATCCTACAGACGCCGGTATAGGCTCTCCAATTAATGCATTGGTCGCCTTATTGTTATAATATTCAGCCGTCAGGTCAAACATTCCATCCAAAAAAGAAGCGTCTATCCCAACATTTGAAGTTGTTTTTGTCTCCCAGCGAATGTATGGATCTACTACGTTGGTCTGCGTACCACCTGTTACTTTAGTCCCGTTAAAATTATATACCACATTCGGGTTCAGGAGTGCCTGATACCTGAAGTCGCCAATATTCGCATTTCCAAGCTGACCATAACCACCACGCAGCTTTAATTCATTAACCCATTTAGGTAAGTGAATGAATGTTTCCTTACTGATCCTCCAACCTGCAGAAACACCCGGGAAGTTTCCATACCGGTATCCGTCGCCAAAACGGGATGATCCATCCCTCCTAAAATTTGCTGTTAACAGGTATTTATCATCGTAGTTATAATTAAGCCTGCCAAAAAGTCCAAAAAAAGCATAGGGAATCATACTGCCATCTACTGTTTTATTGGTACCGTTTCCCAGGACAAGGTAGTCTGGGTCTAATTGTTCAGCATGGCCTAAGCGGGTAAGGGTAGTGTTTCTATTATAACTCATACCGCCTACCACATTGAACGTATGCTTACCCGACACCTTATCATAGGTCAGTGTATTATCTACCAGGCCGTTTGTATATATTCTTGAATTATCATCCAGGCGGTTTATCGTTTGTTTAAAAAAGAACCCCAGGTCGAAGGTGGGCTGAAACGAAAAATCACGCACCACTGTTCTGTCATAGCCTGCATTGATTTTATATTTTAAACTATGGCCATTCAGGTTTAGCAGTTGCGTTTCGGCCCACGCCACACCGAAAATACGATCTACCTCGCTATAATTGGTAAACATGGTGTTCACTGCAATAACATTTAACGAAATCGCCCGCTCTCTGTCTGATTGCGTACCACCATATCCATTAGGCATCGATGGATCATAAACGAGCTGGGTAGGAATTGCAATGATCAGGTCATTAATCAATGGAGGCCTTCCCCCGGTAAGCACATCTCCCCTGAAAGTCAGCGAGTTTTCCTTGGAATGTGTATAACTCAATGATTGTCCGAATTTAAAAATACCTTTAGTTTGTGTTGTATTAACTCTTCCGGTATAACGGGTATAATCTGGCCCTTGTCCAACAAAGGTTCCCCCTTGTTTGAAATAGTCCATCGATACATTATAAGTTGAATTTTCGCCACCACCAGAAAAGTTTAGGTTATGGTTCATACGCTGTCCGGTTTTTAATCCTTCTTGCTGCCAGTCGGTATCAATATTTCCGATGTATTTAGCACTTGAAACATCATTCCCTGGCGCAATGGTCTGCCCCCCATTTAGCTGAGATTCATTATTCAGCAGCTGGTATTGTTCACGATTGGTCACCGGCATTCTCTGCCAAACCTTGTCTATGCCATAGTAAGTGTTGTATTCTATACTTAAGGGAGAATTCTTTTTTCCTTGTTTGGTAGTAATGATAATCACCCCGTTTGCAGCAGCAGCTCCATAAATAGCGGCCGCTGTTCCATCTTTTAGCACCTGCATGGATTCAATATCATTCGGACTAAAATCACGTGGTGTGCTTGATAACATGATGCCATCAACAACGTATAGTGGCTGCTGATTATTGAAAGATGCCAATCCACGGATACGAATGGTTGGGGAGGCGCCTGGTTGACCGTCGTTAGTTACCGCAATTCCCGCAGTACGACCCTGTAACAACTGTCCCACGTCACTCGCCGATGTTTTTTTAAGTTCCTTGGTATCCACCATAGCAACTGAACCGGTAAGGTCTTTTTTGAGCTGGGTACCATAACCTACTACAACTACCTCGCTCAATTCCTCGGAACTTGGTTTAAGCTGAACTGAGACCTGGGTTTTTCCGTTTAATAGGACCTCCTGACTGGCATAACCCAGCAGGTTAACAATAAGCATGTCATTTGGAGCAGCCTGAATGGCAAAGAGTCCATTGCTGTCTGTAGAAGTTGCTGCAGGTTTTCCTTTAATCTTTAGGGTAACTCCCGGCAGCCCACTGCCATTTTCGTCGGTTACTTTGCCTTTAATCAAGATTGTCTGCGCATGCAGCACAAAAGGAGATAAAACTACAATCAACAGTATGCCAAACCAGCTATACCTCCAGTGATTGTTGGGTAAAAATACTTCCATAAGGTTATCTATTTAATATTTGGTTACTTGAACAGAGAACCAACATTGCACAGCATCCATATGATGTCTGTTCAAAGAAATGTAAGATAACAGCAGAACGGATGGCTTGATGAATCGCAGCGATGCGACTACCCCCTCGATTTTTATCCCTTTGCAATTTTTCATAACAGATCGTTTTACTGTATAAACCAGGATTCCGCTACACCTACCTTTAGATAGGAAGCCCTGATTTATTTGTGCAAACTCTATATTTGGTTCATTATTACTTAACCGGCAAAACCGATTAAGCAACTAATGTATGAAAATTACATTAATCGTCAACTTAACATTTAAAAGTGTAATAAATGTTAAGTTGACAATTAATTAAAGAGATGAAGAAGTTTAGAGGCATACCAGTATTTATCTAAATACCAGTCGTTTATATGGCGTTACAAAAGAATTGACGCGACTATAAACGATGGATATTCTCAGAAGAATAAAACAAAAATTAACAGTAACTTTGAGTTATGCTCCTAAAATTGGATAATAAACAAGTAGAAATAAATTGATCATGCCTAAAAAAGATAATCAGCCTTGCCGCTTGAATCTATCTTTCACCAACTTGCTGACGCCACATGGCATAATACAAACCTTTTTCTGCGAGTAATTTATTGTGCTCACCCTGCTCTATAATTTGTCCTTTCTCCAGCACATAGATACGGTCGGCATGACGGATAGTGGAGAGCCTGTGGGCGATTAATATGGTGATATGGTTTGTCTTCTCCGACACTTCCCTTATCGTAGCAGTGATCTCTTCTTCTGTAAGAGAATCCAAAGATGAGGTGGCCTCATCGAACACCAGAATATCAGGCCTCCGCAGTAATGCGCGGGCAATGGACAGACGCTGTTTCTCTCCACCGGAAACCTTAACGCCACCCTCACCAATAACAGTATCCAGACCTTTATCGGCACGTGCCAAAAGTGTCTGACAGGCGGCCTGCTGCATCACACTGAGGCACTCCTCGTCGGTAGCCCCCGGTCTTACAAACTGAAGGTTCTCCCTGATTGTGCCAGAGAAAAGCTGGGTATCCTGGGTTACAAAACCTATTTTCTCTCTCAACTGATCAAGATCGATGTCTGTGCTGCTAATATTATTGTATAAAACCTGACCAATAACTGGCTGATAAAGGCCCACGAGCAATTTAACCAGGGTAGTTTTACCTGATCCCGACGGCCCGACAAAAGCTATTGTTTCTCCTTCTTTGACGTTAAATGCAATGTCATTGAGGGCGTTTGTTTTGCCCGTAAGATGCCTGAAACTTAGATCAGAGAATTCAAGAGAGGTTATTTTATCGAGTACTTTAGGGTTTAATGGTTTTTTATCAACCGGGGTGTCCAGGATCTTTCTAAAGTTCCCCAGGGATACCTCTGCTTCTCTCCAGGAAAGAATTACATTTCCCAACTCCTGAAGAGGACCAAAAAGGAAAAAAGAATAAAACAGGAACGAGAAGTACTGTCCTGCAGAAATGGTATTTTCAAAAATCAGAATAAGCAACACAACAACCATAATACTGCGCACCAGGTTAACCGTAGTACCTTGTACAAAGCTCATACTACGTACATATTTGACCTTTCTCAGCTCAAGTCCGAGTATTTTATATGTTGTTTTATTCAGCCTTTCTATTTCCTGATTGGCGAGGCCCAGACTCTTCACCAGCTCAATATTTCTGAGTGACTCAGTGGTTGAACCCGCCAGCGCTGTTGTTTCTGCAACAATATTACGCTGAATGGTTTTGATCTTGCGACTTAAAAACCAACTCACGAAACTGATCAATGGGATCGCACCAAAGTAAATTAAAGTCACTTTATAACTCACAGCCACAGAATAGGCAATAACAAATACCATCCCTATCAGACTCACGAATAATATACTGATGAACGAAGTGATAAACTTTTCACTATCTAATCTTACCTTCTGGAGAATACCTAAAGTCTCCCCGCTTCTTTGGTCCTCAAAAACCTGATAAGGAAGCTCCAGTGAATGTTTCAACCCATCGGCATACATTTGCGCACCTACCTTCTGAACGATGATACTGGTAAAATAATCCTGGAAGTTTTTCGCTATTCTGGAAACCATGGCAGCACCAACCCCCAAGCCTACTAATCCAAGTACTCCCCAGACAAATTCACTACGGTTCAGCACATCCTTTTTCTCAATGAAACTGTCCACAATTCTGCCGGTGATATACGGATCAAGCAAAGAGAAACCAATGTTTATCGCTGCCAGTAAAAGCGCCAGGCAAACCACCCACTTATAATTCTTAAGGTACTGTATCAGTAAATTCATTTAGAAAAAATAAAGCACAAAAATAGACAAAGGGAACCTAGCAAAAGCTAAATTCCCTTTTAATTACGATTCTATTATAATTGTGTCAGATTAAACTGTCATTACATCTTTTTCTTTCGCTTCAGCGTGTTTATCCACCTTAACGATGTAGCTGTCAGTGATTTTTTGAACCTCAGCTTCACCAGTTTTGATTTCATCATCAGACACGCCTTCGCCTTTTAACTTCTTAATTTTCTCATTGGCGTCTTTGCGGATATTACGAACTGTAATGCGACCACGTTCTGCTTCCTCTTTTACCTTTTTTACTAGGTCTTTTCTTCGTTCCTCGGTCAAAGGAGGAACACCTAAACGGATAACAACGCCATCATTTTGAGGGTTGATACCAATATTGGCTTCCATGATTGCGCGTTCGATAGGAACGAGCATATTTTTTTCCCAAGGCTGTACTAGAATAGTCCTGGCGTCTGGTGTGTTAATACTTGCAACAGAACCAAGTGGTGTCTGGCTGCCATAGTAGTCTACCGTAATTCCATCAAGCATTCCTGCTGAAGCTTTCCCCGCACGTATTTTAGTCAGTTCAGCTTCACAATGAATGATAGCCTTATCCATTGTTGCCTGAGCGTCTTGTAATTGTTTTTTTATGAGGTCGTTCATAATTTGTGTTTATCAGAAATATATTTTTATCAATCTAGCCTTTAACAAGGGTACCTATTTCTTCCCCCTGCGCAATTTTCATAAAGTTGCCAGTTTTGTTCATATCAAAAACGATGATTGGAAGGTCGTTCTCCTCACAAAGTGTAATTGCAGTCATATCCATCACATTTAATCCTTTAGAATATACTTCCTTGAATGAAATATCTGAATAACGTACTGCCAAAGGATCTTTTTCAGGGTCTGCAGTATAAATGCCGTCAACGCGTGTTCCTTTTAATACCACATCTGCTTTAATCTCAATTGCACGTAATGCAGCGGCAGAATCTGTTGTGAAATATGGATTGCCCGTACCAGCTCCAAAGATAACGATACGGCCTTTTTCAAGGTGTCTGACAGCTCTTCTACGGATAAACGGTTCACAGATCTGCTCCATTTTAATGGCAGTAAGCAACCTGGTTTTAAGGCCTACTTTTTCAAGTGCATCCTGTAAAGCCATACTGTTGATGACGGTGGCCAGCATTCCCATATAGTCTGCCTGCGCACGGTCCATGCCAGATTTTTCTGCACTCAGGCCGCGGAAAATATTACCGCCACCAATAACAATTGCAATCTCGAGGCCCTGGGCATGAACGGCTTTAATATCTTCGGCGTATTGTTTTACGCGCTCATTGTCAATACCATATTGCTTTTCGCCCATCAGCGATTCGCCGCTTAACTTTAGTAGGATCCGTTTATACTTCATGACTCCAAAAATAACTATTTGTTTTTATTTATACTGATCAAATTTTCAACTGCTTCTATAAAATCTTTCGCAAAACTAATTCATCCGACAACAACAATAAGCTGGCCGCTTTTCCCGGCGCGAGCTCTCCTTGCCGGTCCTGAAGACCTAAAACCTTTGCGGGATATCTTGATGCCATAGCCAGGGCCGCGTGTATTGGAATACCGCATTTCCAGACACAGTTTCGCACTGCATCGAGTAAGGTGATATTAGATCCAGAAATTGTTCCTTCAGGTGTTACATACCTGGCTCCTTGCAATCTATGCTGATAAGGCCCAATATCACATGCAGTAACGGCATCAGTAATCAAAAAGAGTCTTTCCTTCATCAACTCATAACTAACTTTTATCATTTCGAAATCTACGTGCGCTCCATCAGCGATGATACTGGCCATTGCGGTTGGATGATTCCATACCGCTACAGCCAATCCGGGATCTCTGTGGTGGATGGAAGGCATCGCGTTAAATAAATGTGTAGTTGTGGTAAATCCGCTGTTAAATGCAGTGTTTGTTTGTTCAAAATTTGCGTCACTATGTCCAAGCGAGAGTACGATACCCTGGTCGAGCAAATAGCGAATCACCTCCTCATCCTGTAGCTCATGTGCCACAGTCATCATCTTTACTACACCATCTGCCTGGTCAAGCAGATCCTTTACCTCATCAAGTGTCGCTTTATGCACATACTTTTCCGGGTGGGCACCCAGTCTTTTCGGATTAAGGTAAGGCCCTTCGATATGTAATCCCAAAAAACCCCTTGCGTAGGGGCGATATGCTTTTGCAGCGGCAATCGCCTGATGGAATACTTCCATAGAGTTCGTTGCCACACAGGTAAGGAAACCCGTTGTGCCCTTGCTGATGAGGTCATCATCCATTTGTGCAAGCGTCTCCAGTGTTGGATAGGCCGAAAAGAGCTTGCCACCACTCCCGTAGATCTGCAAGTCCAGAAAACCGGGGCAGATATAGTCGCCATTAGCGTCTAAAATATCATAACCCGCTGGAGGTGGCCCTGTGGTTATCTCTTTAATCAGCCCATCTTCCAGGACAACTGTTGCACCTTGAATCAGCTCTGCCTCTTTGAAATATTTACAATTAATTACTGCTTGCATCTGCATGTGAATTTGCTAAATATAAGGCAAAAAAAAAGGTCCCTTAAAAATAAGGGACCTTTTAATTTATCATGTTGTAAGAACTATGCTCCTAATTGAACACGTTTAAATGAAGTAACAGTTAAACCGTTAGCAGTATCATTTAAGAATTTACGTACATCTTTAGAAGAATCCTTAACAAATTCCTGGTTTAATAAAGTACTGTCTTTGTAGAACTTATTCAGTTTACCAGCAGCAATTTTTTCTACCATTTCTTCAGGTTTACCTTCAGCACGGATTTGCTCTTTAGCAATTTCCATTTCACGCTCGATAGTGTGTGTATCTACGTCAGCTTTGTCTAACGCTACCGGGTTCATTGCAGCAATTTGCATAGCCACATCTTTACCAGCTTCGTCAGCACCAGCTACAGCCTGGTTTAAAGCAACCAAAACACCTAAACGGTAGTTACCGTGGATGTAAGGAATAACTTTCTCGCCAGAAACGGTCTCAAATTTAGAGATACCGATTTTCTCGCCGATTTTACCAGTGTTTTCAACAATGATATCAGAAACTTTCTGTCCATCAATCTCAAGACCTAATAGTTCTTCTAAAGTAGCTGGATTTTTATCGACAGCTAAATCAGTGAATTTATTTGCTAAAGCAATAAAATCAGCATTTTTAGCCACGAAATCAGTTTCGCAGTTCAATTCCACTACAACGCCACGAGTTCCGTCAGCTGTAGCTTTTGCAATTACAACACCTTCGTTAGAATCACGATCCTGACGGCTTGCTGCAACTTTAGCACCTTTTTTACGTAAGTAATCAACCGCAGCTTCGAAATCGCCATTGGCCTCTATTAATGCTTTTTTGCAATCCA